>JACXTT010000262.1_pt1 | contig 86642 bp, 67 predicted proteins | sample 9270951 | NCBI WGS metagenome assembly JACXTT01 (sample SAMN15532306, study PRJNA645909) | rock metagenome | isolation source: weathered quartz diorite | place: Puerto Rico | collected 2017-06-21 | reverse complement strand
TGCGCTTTTACTACTCGCAGCAGTTGTGAACGGATTCTTTACAGCGTCTTTGAACGAATGAACAACCATTGGTCCCGTCACCCGCTCTCAGCTTTTACACAGAACTCTTGACGCTACCATTCTTGATCGTCGATTGTAACCTAATGACGCGCCATCTTTAACTTGGTAAATTTCGCCGTCCTTAATGGAGTTTGGAGTTTAGGATTTGGAGTTTTCTGCCCCCATGTTACCCTTCACCGGCATGGCACGCTTTATTCCGTATTTGATTTTTCTGCTTGCGCTTTGCCATCGACCCCTACTCGCGGAATTACCCCTCGCCAGGCTCCTCAGCGTGTTTCCCCCGGGCGGAAAAATTGGCAGCCAGGTTGAGGTTACTCTTACTGGGGCGGACCTGGACGAAGCCAATCAGCTTCACTTTTCGCACACCGGCATCACCGCCAAACAAAAGGTGACCGGAACCAATGCGCTGCCGGAACCAAACAAATTTCTGGTAACCATCGCCACAAACGCTCCGCTGGGAGTTTACGAGGTGCGGGTTGTTGGCCGCTTTGGAATCTCCAACCCGCGTTCTTTCGTCGTGAGCGATCTGTCGGAAGCAAATGCCCCGACCACAAACAATTCGACCGCAAATGCCGCAACAGTTTCCTTGGACACGGTCATCAACGGGCATTCCGAGGCGAACGCAGTGGCTTTCTACAAATTCACAGCTAAAAAAGGCAAGCGCATTTTGATCGAGTGTCAAGCCAGGGAGATTGATTCGCGGATGGAAGCCGCGTTGATTCTATATGACGCCTCTGAAAGGGAACTCCAGCGCAACCACAACGGCGGCCTGCTCGATTTCATCCCGCCTGCCGGTGGCGAATATCACTTTAAGGTTTACGACTTCCTCTTCCGCGGCGGCGGCGAATATTTCTATCGCCTCGCTCTTAGCACGGGCCCGCGCATCGATTTTGTCTTTCCGCCCTCAGGAATGGCTGGGACAAAAAGCAGGTATCTGCTTTACGGACGCAACCTGCCGGGCGGCACGCCAGCCAAGGATCTCGCTGTGGACGGCAAACCTCTGGAACAACTTGAAGTCGAAATTGAATTACCTCGCGAGCCTGCCAGGCAGTTCAGTTCCCAGCAGAACCTCGCCGATGCCACGTTCGACGCCTTCGAATATCGCCTGAGCACGCCCCATGGAGTTTCCAATCCGGTGCTCATCAGTTTCGCCACCGGCCCTGTGGTCCCCGAGCGGCAGCCAAATGATTTGCCTGCTCAGGCCCAAAGCATTTCGCCTCCTTGCGAAGTGGTCGGGCAGCTTTACCCGCCGGGCGATCGGGATTGGGTCGCTTTCGAAGCAAAGAAGGGCGACGTGTTTTGGGTTGAGGTTTTTTCCCACCGGCTGGGGTTGCCGACCGATCCGTTTGTTCTCATCCAACGCGTCGCAAAGAATGACAAGGGCGAGGAGAGCGTCTCCGATGTGAAAGAGCTCTATGATACCGAGCCCGACATTGGGGGGGGCGTGCAATACAAAACCTCGACGCGCGATCCTTCAGGCCGGTTTGAGGCTGGAGAAAACGGGGTCTATCGAATTCTGATTCGCGATTTATTCAATCGTTCTCAACCAGATCCGCGTTTGGTTTATCGGCTCTCGATTCGTAAACAAGCGCCCGACTTCCGGCTCGTGGCCGTCCCGCAACCGCCGCCCTCACCGAATAAGGACTCGAAAGAAGCTTTTCTCTGGACGTCCTTGCTGCGCCGCGGTGAAACAATGCCCATCAAAATAATGGCCTTTCGCCGCGATAGTTTCAACGGCGAGATCGGACTGAATGTTGAAAACCTTCCCGCCGGCGTCACTTTCAACGAGGCCAAAATCGAAAAAGACAGAGCTTCCACCGTGCTCATGTTAACAGCCGCAGAAAACGCCGCTGCCTGGGTGGGCTCGCTCAAAATCGTTGGCAAAGCCAGGATCGGCGAGACTGATGTCGCGCGCGATGCGCGTGGCGCCAACATTGAGTGGGCCGTCAACGATTACACCACCGAAGCACTTCACTCGCGCTTGACCCGTGACTTAGTGTTGGCAGTCAGCGGCCTCGAATCTTCCCCGATTTCGATTGAATCCAGCGAAAATAAACTTTGGGAGACTTCCGAGACGGGGAAATTGCACATTCCTCTCAAGTTGACGCGCCGAGCTGATTTCAATGCCACCTTGAAATTAAAGGCCGTGGGCATGAACGCGCTCGATAAGCTGAACGAAATCGAAATCGACGGCAAGGCTACGAACGCGGCCGTGGACCTCAATCTCGCGGAACACAAAATTCCGCCGGGCACCCACAGCTTTTATTTTCAAACACACACCCAGGGCAAATATCGTAACAATCCCGAAGCCGCCAAAGCGGCCGAGGAAGCCCTCAAACAAGCCGAAAAGTTGGTGGCCGATCTGGGCGCGGCACTCAAGAAGGCGCCCGAGGTCAAGCAAGCCGCCATCAAAGCCGCCGCGGATTCCGCCGCCAACGCCAAAGCTGCTTCCGAAGCAGTCGCGGCCGATTCCAAAGTAGCAACCGAAGCTGAAAAACTTGCAAGAGTCGCGGCTGAGAAACTGGCTTCCGCAAAAACAGCCCTCGAAGCGAAATCCGACGACCAGGAATTGCTCGCCGCGAGAGATGCCGCCGCAAAGACCGCCGCAGAAGCTGAATCAAAATCCAGGACTGCTCTCGAAGCAAAGATGACCGCCGAAAAGGCCGCGACCGAAGCCCAGGCCAAAGCCAAAGCGGATGCGGACGCGCAAGTCGCCGCTGAAAAAGCCGAAGCCGAAGCGCCCGCCAAACTCAAAGACGCTGAAAAGAACAAAGAGCTGGCCGCCAGCCGCGCGAAGGAAACGGCCAAGATTGCCGAACCCCGCGACGTCACAGTCACCCTTTATTCCGCTCCCATCAATTTGAAAATCACTCCGGCGCCGAGCAGCCCCGCAAAGTAGCACACGATGCGAATTAAGAACAAATTCCTTGTCCTTGCTCGTATCAGTCTCTCCCTTTGGCCGATTCATCTGCTGGCGGAAGAGGGCCTTACCGATGTCCAACGCAAGCCGATTCCCATCGCCCAGATTGACCGGAAGACACCTGTGGATTTCGAAAAAGAGATTTTACCCATCCTCAAAAACAACTGCCTGGCGTGTCACAACAAAACCACAACCAAAGCTGACCTGATCCTAGAAACGCCGCAGGACATTCTCAAAGGCGGCGAATCGGGCAAAGTCATTGTGCCCAAGCGCAGCAGCGATAGCCTCCTTTTGAAGATCGCCTCTCACCAGGTCAAACCCATGATGCCTCCCAAAAACAACAAGGTTCAGGCATCCGACCTGACCCCGGAGGAACTGGGGCTCATCAAACTTTGGATTGATCAAGGAGCTACTGGCGAAGTCCATGGCTCGGGACCGATTGTCTGGCAGCCGTTGCCGGAAGGTCTGAATCCCATCTACGCAGTCGCGTTGACTGCCGATGGGCGATTCGCCGCCTGCGCCCGCGCCAATCAAATCTTCATCTATCAGCTTCCTTCGAATCAGTTGGTGACCCGGCTGACCGACTTGCAACTGCTCAAAACCGAGCTCTATGGCAAGCTCGGCGTGGCTCATCGCGACCTCGTGCATTCGCTGGCTTTCAGTCCCGATGGAAACCTGTTGGCCTCCGGAGCCTATCGCGAGGTCAAACTATGGCGGCGTCCGAAAGATGTTCGGAAGTTCAATCTTAGCTCGATCGCCCGCGATGCAGTGCTCGCAGTTGTGGTCAGTCCCGACGGCAAGTGGCTCGCCACCGGCAGCGACGACGGAAGCATCCGGTTGTGGAATCCCGCCACTGGCAAATCAGTGAAAAGCCTTCCCGGTCACAAGCGCGCGGTCAGTTCTCTGAGTTTTTCACCCGATAGCGCCAGACTCGTTTCCGGGTCGGCAGATAAGACCATCCGCGTCTGGGAGGTTCCCAAAGGCAGACTCCTTTGCCAGGCCCACACATCGGCGGAGGTCAACGCGGTGACCTGGGTCGCCGACGGCACGCAAATCGCCTCAGGCGGCGCAGACTATCTGATCCGCATTTGGTATGTTGATTTAACCAAAAAGGAACTCGCGGCACTCAAGGAAATCAAAGGGCACGAAGGGCCGGTCACTTCCCTGGCCACGATACCGCCCAATGGCGCGCAACTTATCTCGGGCAGCGGCGACGGCACTATCCGCCAGTGGAAACTGGAAGACGGAGAGTTGATTCGCAAAATAAAACACGGCGGTCCGGTGTCCGCGGTCGCTGTTCGCAACGACGGAAAACGGTTTGCCTCCGCGGGACTGAACAACATCGCCAAGCTTTGGGCTGCCGCGGACGGAAAAGAAATCGCCGAGTTAAGAGGCGACCGTTACGCGCGCGACTTCCAGGGCGCCAGGGAACTTGAATCAAACTTCGCCACCAACGAAGTCAACTATCGGCAATCTGCGTTCCAGACCGCGACGAACAATCACAAGACGCAATTGGAGAGAATTAAGAAAGCCAAGGAAACCCTGGCGGCTGCCGAAAAGACTTACAATGACAAGAAGACCAATGAGGTAAATGCAGCCGAAGCTAAAGCCGCCGCTGAAAAGGCGCTCGCTGAATTCGCCGAAATCAAGAAAGCCACGGACGCTCACGAATCTGCAGAAAAAAGTTCGAGCAAAGCTGCTGCCGAACTAAAAGCCGCAAAAGAAAAGCCGTCCCCGGATAAAGCACTCGTTGACAAACTGGCTGCCGATGCCGACGAGAAGGCCAAAGCCGCCGCCGATACCAAAGCCGCCCTCGACAAACTGCCGCCCGAAGCAAAGGAAAAATTCAAAACCGCAAACGAGAAATTCAATGCCGCCGCCAAGGCCCTCACAGACGCCGAGGCGGAATTGAAAAAAGCGGAGCTGCCCAAATCGACCGCCGAACACGAGCTTGAACTGGCCAACAAAGCTGCCTCCAAGACCGAGGAGGCTGTCACCGCGGCCAAAGCCGCAATTCAATCAGCCGAAGACTTCCAAAAAGAAGCAGCCTCGGAGCTTCAGACTGCCAGAAAAGTGGTTGCCGGTTCCGAAAAACCGATCCGAGCGATCTCCTTCTCGCCCGACAATCTGGTCGTGGCAACCGCCGGAGACGATGCGGAAGTTCATACCTGGAACGCTGAAAACGGCACCGCCATTGAGACCTTCAAAGGGCACAAAGGTTCGGTGTTTAGTGTCGCTTTTGCCGGCAGCGCAGCTTTGGTCTCCGGTGCGGATGACCGCAATGCTATAGGTTGGGATTTGCTTCCGGGCTGGACCCTCGAACGAACCATTGGCACCGGCGATGCCTCGTCCCCAATCATCGATCGTGTCAATGCCGTCCGATTTAGCCCCGATGGCAAACGATTGGCGACGGGCGGCGGGGAGCCGACTCGAGGCAGTGACATCAAAATCTGGCAGGTTGGTGTGGTTGGCGGAGTGCGCCCGTCCTCGGGCGCAGCGACTCTTGATAGACGCCCCGGCCTTCATGAATCCGGCCACCAAAAGACTAACCAGCTCGACGTGCCCGAGGACGGGCACACTCCGGGCCTGATGCAAACATTCACCAACGTGCATAGCGATGCCGTTTTTGGCCTCGACTTTTCACCGGATGGGAAATACCTGGCCTCCAGCGCGGCAGACAAATTTGTCAAGGTTTTGGATCTGGCCACCGGCAAAGTCGTGAAGACGTTCGAGGGCCATACCCATCACGTCCTTGGCGTGAGTTGGAAGCACGACGGCCGGACATTAGCCAGTGCCGGCGCCGATAACGTCATCAAGGTTTGGGATTTTGTAACCGGTGAGCGGAAGAAAACCATTGAAGGCTTCAGCAAAGAAGTCACGTCGATCACTTTCGTCGGTATCACCGATCAAGCTCTGGCTTCCTCTGGCGACGATCAAATCCGTACCATTAGCGACACCGGCGACAAAATTCGCTCCTATGATGGTGCGACCAATTTCATCAACTCCGCCTCGATCACTCCTGATGGCAGGATCGTTATCGCCGGTGGCCATGACAGCGTGCTGCGGGTTTGGAATGGCACCAACACCGAAGTCATCGCGACATTTACTCCGCCCGAAACCAGATAGCGGCTTTGTGCTGAACTAATTGACGGCGCAGATCACGCCGGCGTTCAGACCACGCTCTTTCGATACCAATCCATCGCCAACTCCAATCCCGCCTCCACGCCGTGCGTTGGGGCGTAGTGGAGCAACCTCCGCGCCTTGCTTATATCAGCCTGCGAGTGGCGTACATCCCCAGGCCGAAAATCGCCATAGACGGGCTTTTGTTCCGGCAACGACGGGTCGCGGCGCCGCAGCGATTGTTGCAGCAGCCGAAACAACTGATTCAAAGTTGTTTTCTCGCCCACTCCAACATTGTAAGCCTGTCGGATGGCTTCCGAGTTGCTGGCGGTCGCCGCCAGCAGGTTCGCTTGCACGACGTTTTCGATGAAGCAAAAATCCCTGGTGGTCTCTCCATCGCCATTAATGTGCACTGGCGTTCCACGCAGAAGCGAGTCAATCCACTTGGGAATCACGGCCGCGTATGCGCCTTCAGGATCCTGGCGCGGGCCGAACACATTAAAGTAGCGCAGGCCAATACAGGGTAAATCGTAGGCCCGTTCAAATACATCGGCGTATATCTCGTTTATCAGTTTCGTGGCCGCGTAGGGCGAAAGCGGCCGGCCAATCTTGTCTTCGACTTGCGGCAGCCCTGGCTCATCGCCATACACCGAACTGCTCGAAGCATATACGAATCGCCTGACCTTCGCGTCGCGCGCGGCCACCAGCATGTTCAAGGTTCCGGTGACATTACTGTGGTGCGTGCTCAGGGGGTCGGTTAATGAGCCCGGCACCGAACACAACGCCGCTTGATGGAGAACGTAATCCACGCCGTCACAAGCGCGACGGCACGCTGATTGGTCGGTAATGTCGCCTTCGATAAATTGAAATCGCGCCCAGGATTGTACCGGCACCAGAGCCCTGACCTCATCGAGATTCTGTTGCTTTCCCGTCGCGAAGTTGTCGAGGCCCACTACGCGCTGGCCTAATCGGAGCAGCGCTTCGAGCAGGTTCGACCCGATGAAACCGGCGACGCCAGTCACCAGCCACGTCCGGGGCGAGGAGGCTAGCTCTGCTTTCAACGTGTCGTATGCGGTCATTGCGGCTTCACGATTTACAATTTTTCCCCCTTCGTCGAGAACGGGTTGAATCGCGACAAAGTATCTTTTTGGCGAGGACATGCTACTTTGGGAGGAATCTCTGTCGAAAGTGAACTATCGCCGTTAGAGTCACGCCATGGATGCACGCTTGGATGAGATCGCTCCTTCCGTTATGCTCGAGCCGGCACGGTTCGAGCCGGGAGACGACTACCAGGAGGCACAGCAGCGATTACGGCGCAGCGAAGCGTATTTGGCGGAAGCGCAAAGACTGAGCCAGACAGGGAGTTTTGGCTGGAATATCGCCACGGGCGAACTGATCTGGTCGAAGGAGACCTTTTGCATCATGGGCTACGACGCAACGGCCAGGCCCGCATTGGACTTGGTGCTCAAACGCGTCCATCCGGGAGACATTGCCCTTGTCCGTCGAAAGCTTGACCTCGCTTCGCGCCAGTCAACCAATCTGGACTTTGAATCCCGGTTATTGATGCCGGATGGGTCGATCAAGCGTGTCCACGTGATCGCTCATGCGGTTGGAGACAACCCGGCGGCAGTCGAGTTTATTGGGGCGGTTATGGATGTGACCGTTGCGCGGCGCGCGCAAGCCCTGGTTGCGGGAGAAAAACATCTCCTGGAGATGATTGCCCGAGGAGATGCGCTCGCGCCGATCCTCGACGCAATCTGCCAATTCGGCGAAGAGATTTGCGGTAACGTGCTCGTGTCCATTCTTCTCGTAAGCCCGGATGGGAAGAGTTTGCGCCACGGCGCGGCGCCAAGTCTTCCCAAGAGCTACACCGAAGCGATTGACGGAGCCTTGATCGGCCCTTGTGCGGGCTCGTGCGGCACGGCGGCTTTCCGGCGGGAACCGGTAATCGTTTCTGATATCGAAACCGATGAACTCTGGGGCGATTACCGCCACCTGGCATTGCCACACGGGCTGCGTGCCTGCTGGTCCACGCCGATATTTTCCACCACCCGCGAAGTGATGGGGACGTTCGCTCTTTACTCCCGCGCGCCCGGCATTCCCAAGCCGCAGCAACACAATTTCATCGAGCGAATGACCCACCTGGCATCGGTTGCCATTGAACGCAAACGCGCGGCGGAAGCATTGCGCGCGTCCGAGCACGTCGCGCGCGGCCAATTGGAGGCCCTGAAACACACTTTGGACGCGCTGGCGAAGGAAGACGAGCCGGATCGAATGCTGGAACACGTGCTACGCACTATTGTCGAACAAACCAAGGCCCAGAGCGTCGCCGCGTGGAAGAGCAACGAGGACGGCGCGCGGTTCGACCTCATTGCCGTCATCGAGGGTGGCCGGTTCCAAACCCGGGAAGGAGCGGTTCATCCGGCCGGGAAAATTTCAATGCCTCCGCAAAGTCATCCAGTGTGGCGCGAGGTGCTCCGCACGGGCCAGCATGGAGTGATGGAAGACATTGACGAGGAATCGGCCCAGATGTGTGTTGGTTCCGGCCCCGAGGCTGTGTGGCATCGAGTACTGCAGGATCCTCATCCCGACCCGTCCATGACCCTGATCATGAACCATCTGAGGGGCATGGGCGTCCGCGCGGTCCTTTTTGTTCCGATGTTGATTGCCGGGAAGGGGGCCGGAATCGTCGCGGTCCGTTTCCAGCAGAAGCGGGTTTTTCGCCAGGAAGAGATCGAGTTGACACGGGCGCTGGCGCAGCAGGCGATGCTGGCGATTCAATTGATGCGTTTGTCGCAACAGAGCCGGCAGGCGGCGGTGATTGCGGAACGCAATCGCATGGCGCGCGAAATTCACGATACTCTGGCACAAGGATTTACCGGTGTGATCATGCAATTGGAGGCGGTGAAAGGCGCCATTGTGAAAAAGAATCTCGCTGAAGCGACCGACCGCATTGAGCGAGCAGGCGACCTGGCCAGGGTCGGACTGGGCGAAGCGCGCCGTTCGGTTCGTGCTTTGCGGCCACTTTCGCTTCAGCATGCATCGTTGTGCGTGGCCCTGGATGATCTGCTCAAGCGCATGACCGATGGCAGCGGCCTGCAAGCGGAATTCCATCTGGAAGGAGATGAGCCGGGGATGCCTGCGGAATGGGAAGAGGGCTTGTTGCGAATTGCGCAAGAGGCGCTGACCAATACGATCAAGCACGCTAGAGCCAGAAACTTCAGAGCGACTCTGACCATTGGCGCGAAGGAAATTCAATTTCGCCTCTCGGATGACGGTTCCGGATTTGACCTCCACGCGGAACATGAAGGGTTTGGGCTGATGGGAATGAAGGAACGCGTTGACCAATTGGGCGGCCAGTTCGTGCTTCGCTCGATGCCAGGCCAGGGCACAGAGATCCAGGTCGTACTGAACAGACCCGCGACGGCCAAGCCCAACAACGAAGACGAACATGCGTGAGAAATCGCGAGGCGGAGACACAGCCTTCGTGTCTGATCCTGGACACAAAAAGCGCGTTGTCCGGGTGCAGCGGGATGTAATTCGCGTCCTTGTCGCAGAAGACCACACGGTTGTCCGCGACGGCCTGGTGGCGTTGATCAAGCAGGAAGCCGACATGGAAGTCGTAGCCGAAACCGGGGACGGACAGGAAGCGGCGGAACTTTGGAAAAAGCATCGGCCTGACGTCACGTTGATGGATTTACGGATGCCGGGCCTGGACGGCGTCAGCGCCATCTACCGAATCCGGGCGGTCGATCCGAATGCCCGCATAATCGTCCTGACGACTTATGACGGCGATGAGGACATCTATCGGGGAATGCGTGCCGGCGCAAAATCTTATCTCCTTAAGGACGTGCGGCGCGAAGAACTGTTTCAGTGCATTCGGGAGGTGAACGCGGGCCGGACGTTCCTTCCTGCTGCGGTTGCAGCGAAGCTGGCGGAGCGCTTGCCTATCGAAGCACTCACACCACGAGAGCTGGGAGTTTTGCGGCTGCTTGCAGAAGGCAAGCCGAATAAGCTGATCGGCGCCGACCTGGGCATCACCGAGGTCACGGTCAAAAGCCACGTCCAATCCCTTTTCAGAAAACTCAACGTCTTAAGCCGAACCGAGGCCATCGCCGTAGCAAACCGCAGAGGCTTGCTTCACCTCTAATTGATTCCGGGGCTTGCTTTAAGGCTCGGTTCGACTTTGGTCCTCATGGCCACGCCGCAATGGCCTGAACGGCAATTGACTTCTCTCGGGTCTGTTATCGTTTTGGGCATCAAATCTCGCCTTGTACCTATGGCCTCTTGGCACCAATTCGTGGTAAGAAATTCCAGAGAAGCCATTTGACGAAGCTTAATGGCATGCGGCTGAAACCTTTCAGGTTGATTTGCAAGATCGTGAAGCGAATGATTCGCAGGATCTAATGAACGATTCCCCTCCTCGTGACGTCGAGGTCTTTACGGCAGCCCTCGAAGTGCCTGTTGGCGAACGCGCTGCATATCTGGACCGTACTTGCCGCGGCAACGGGCAACTGCGCCAAAAGGTCGATATGCTGCTCGAAGCCCATCTTCAAGCCGGGGATTTCTTAGAACTCTCCCCCCAGAAGGCCTTGATGCAAGCCAGACGGGAAGCCTCTGCCGGAGAAAAATCCGGCGATCGTATTGGCGGCTTTAAACTACTGCAACAGATCGGCGAAGGCGGCTGGGGAGTCGTGTTCATGGCCGAACAGGAACAGCCGGTTCGCCGGGGGGTCGCGTTGAAGATTATCAAACCGGGCATGGACACCAAAAGCGTCATAGCCCGCTTCGAGGCAGAACGACAGGCGCTTGCGCTGATGGACCATCCCAATATTGCCAAGGTCTTCGAAGCCGGCGCGACAGAATCCGGCCGGCCTTATTTTGTCATGGAACTGGTTCGGGGCATCAAAATCACCGATTACTGCGATCAGCATTCACTGACGACCGAGGAGCGGCTGAAGCTTTTTGTTCAGGTTTGTCAGGCGGTTCAGCACGCGCATCAGAAAGGAGTCATCCATCGGGACATCAAGCCTTCGAATATTCTGGTAAAGACGACCGCAGAAGGCGTGGCCCTGCCCGTGGTCATTGATTTTGGAATTGCCAAAGCGACCACGAGCCAACAGCTGACAGAAAAAACCGTATTCACTGGTTTCGAAACGCTCATTGGCACGCCCGCCTATATGAGCCCGGAACAAGCCGCGCGCGCCACTGTTGACGTGGACACTCGCACTGACATTTACAGCCTCGGTGTGTTGCTCTACGAATTGCTGACCGGTTCGACGCCTTTTGACACGGGGGAATTACTGAAGGTCGGACTCGATGAAATCCGCCGGGTGATTCGCGAACAAGAACCTGTGCGCCCTTCCACGCGCTTAATCAGGATGACGGGTGTGGATTTAATTACCGTCGCTCAACATCGCAGGTCCGATCCTCCCACCCTGATTCGCTCAGTTTGCGGGGACCTGGACTGGATAGCCATGAAAGCCCTCGAGAAGGATCGCGCCCGCCGCTATGAAACCGCCAACGGCCTGGCGCGGGACGTTCAGCGTTATTTGGCCAATGAGCCGATTGCGGCGCGCCCTCCCAGCAAGCTGTACAAACTTCAAAAGGCAATCCTGCGCAATAAGCTTCTATTCGTGGGCATCGGCATTCTCGCGCTGCTGCTGATCGCAAGCCTGATCGTCGTTTCGGCGTTCCTGGCCAGGGAGCGCCAGGCCCGTCGAGATTCGGATAGCGACAAACGCAGGGCCCAACAGGCGACGAGGTTCCTAGAAGATATGCTGCGAAGCGTCGGGCCTTCCGTTGCTCGCGACCGGGATACCACCCTGTTGCGGGAAGTCCTGGATCTGACCGCTGAACGCATCGGCAAAGAAATGACCAATCAACCTGCGGTCGAAGCCGAACTGCGCGGCCTGGTCGGCCGGCTTTACCTGCAAGTCGGGAATTTTGCTCGAGCTGAAGAAATGCAACGCGCGGCGCTGGCGATCTACCGCAACCAATTCGGCCCGAATAGCAAGGAGGCCGCTGCGTCGCTTAATGACCTGGGCGTGGCGCTTTTGGCCAATGGCAATTTGTTCGAGGCGGAAGGAGCCGATATCGAGGCGCTGGCGATTCGGCGGCGGCTCTTCGGTAACGAGAATGCCGATGTAGCTGCTTCGCAAAACAATCTGGCCCAAGCCTATCTGCAACATGGGCGGCTCGCCGAAGCGGAAACACTCACACGCGAAGCTCTCGGAACCAGGCGAAAATTGCTCGGAAACGAACATTTGGAGGTGGCGGATTCGCTCCGCAACTTAAGTATTGTTATGGGTGACGAAGGCAAATGGGCCGATGCCGAATCAACGGCGCGTGAAGTTCTGGGGATGCGCCGCAAACTGCTTGGTCCCGAACACCCCTGGGTGGCCTCGGCGCTCGCTGATATTGCCTGGGCGGCGGGCGCACAGGGAAAGTTGGAGGAGGCGGAATCGTTGGAACGGGAAGCCCTGGCAATGCAGCAGAAGCTTCTTCGGGAAGATCATCCCGACGTGGCCAAATCTCTTTACCTGGTCGGCGATCGCATGCGGCAACGCGGGAATTTAAAGGAAGCGTATTCTGTCTTGAGCGCGGCCCTTTCGATACAACGCAAGGTGCTGGGCCAGGACCATCCCTCTTCACTTGATACACTGCGCAGCCTGGGCTCGACACTCGAAGCCGAAGGCAAATTGATAGAATCGGAACAAGTGCATCGCGAGGCGCTGGCTTTGTGGGCCAAACGGGGAGAACAGGAGAATCCGCGAGCCCTGTCCGAATTGGATAATCTAACTCGCATCCTGGTGGCTCAGAAAAAGTTTGGAGAAGCAGAACGACTGCTCGACGAAACGCTGACTCCCGCGGTCGTCAGGCGCCCGTCAAGCGTGAGCCTCCTGGCTCGGCGTGTTGACCTTTTGAGCCGCCGAGGCCGCTGGTCGGAGGCCGCAGCGGATGCCGCTCTGGTATTCGAATATCAACCTTCCAACCGTTGGGATTATGCCATGCTGGCGGCCCTCTATGTCAAAAGCGACAACCGTCCCGCATACGAACAATTCTGCAAGAAGCTTCTCGCGTCGTTCGCCGGTACGGACAATATTTACGTTGCAGATCAAGTGGCGAAGGCTTGCCTCTTTTTGCCTTCTTCAGAAGTGGATTTACAGGCAGTCGGCCACCTGGCTGATATTACGGTGGCGCGCGGCATGGAAGACCAGTACGCAATGCCTTTCTTCCAGGACTGCAAAGCGCTCTCCGAATATCGGCGAGGGCATTTTGCCGAAGCTGTCGATTGGGCTCAAAAACCCCTGAAAATCTCCGGTATTTATGTGCATGGCCACGCCTATGCCGTGGTGGCGATGGCTTATTGGCAGCTTGGGGAAAAAGATCAAGCCCGAGAAATGTTGGCCAAAGGAGACAGCCTGGCTCCGCGACTGATGCCCGCGAGTATCGCCGAGGATCCTGGCAACGCGTGGCTGGCCTGGCTCTTTGCGCGGCTCCAGTTGGACGAAGCCACCGCACTCATCAAGCCCGGAGCAACGACCGAAAACAAATCGGACCCGCCATAGCTAAACCGCCAAAAAGATTAGTCACCGCCAAATGCCAGTGTTATTTTCAAGGGCAGAACCACACTCCTGCGAGCGGATGAGCGACGCTACACTATTGTTAACCGCGGTGGAGCAAGGCGATCCCACCGCACCGGAAAAACTGCTCGACCTGGTCTATGAGGAATTGCGCCAGCTCGCGACCAGCAAGATGGCCCGGGAAGCGCCGGGCCAGACCCTGCAACCCACTGAGCTGGTGCATGAGGCATGGTTACGCCTGGTGGGTGGCAAAAACCCGACATTTGAAAACCGCGCCCACTTCTTTTCTGCCGCCGCCGAAGCGATGCGCCGCATCCTGATAGACCGTGCGCGCCGCAAACTCACAATGCGTCACGGAGGAAGTCTCGAGCGCGTTGACCTGGACGAGCAGGATGTGGCTGCTCCCGACAGCGACCAGCAACTATTGGCTGTGCATGAAGCGCTGGACAATCTCGCCAAGGACTATCCGGTTCAAGCTGAGGTAGTCAAATTGCGGTATTTCGCAGGGATGACCAATGAGGAAACAGCCCAAGTGGTGGGTGTTTCTGTAGCCACGGCAAGAAATTACTGGACGTTTGCCCGCGCCTGGATTTTCAACGAAATCAAGAAGACGTAGCCCCGTTCTTTCGCGCCGGATCCAGCGCCTCATTCACCCGGTGGCTTCAGCCTGGTGGTCGCTTGGCAGCGCAGTGGGAGGCCCGCCTCAACAGCTTGCAATCTTCGCGCGTAAGCCTTTGAGGCGGCTGAACCCATGACGCGGCATCCCTTTACGGGCTCAAACCACGCATTTAATGGGATTCACCACCCGGAATATGCGGAAGTCAGGGCCAGTTGCCGATTTAAAAATCTTCGATCACCGTTAGCAACTTCTTCCCGAAATCTCGCATTGTACAATGGCGGGTAATACACCCGGTGAACAACCTGATTAGTCGCTTGTGGCGAAATCAACAATGCGAAGTGAAGCAATCAAAATGAACTCTCCAGCCCATGAATTGGTGATGCGATACCTGAATCCTTTAATTCGGCACAAGATAACAATGCAAGCGAAAGCAATGAACACAGCCGCTGTCTGCGTGTCCTGCATTGGTATCTTCGCCGCAATCGCGAACGCAGCCGACATAACCTGGCAAGCACCCACCACCATTTCAGGACCTTCTGACGTAAGCACGCTGGGAACCCTTGTAGGGACATGGGCGCCCGGTGATGACGCCTACAACCCGGACTCCCTTCCGGTGAATGGGGTGACGTTCAATGCGTATGGCAGTGGCCCTTTCAACTCCTTTGTAAGCACTTCCGGGATCGATGCCCACTACACCAGCTATAACAGCCCTGCTACTGGAGATAACAATTATGACACCATTTTGAAGGCTGCAGTTTATAGTAACGGGTCATCTATTTCACTTACGTGGGGCGGCATGACGCCAGGGAACAGTTATTTGGTTGAATTCTGGGTTCAGGACGGGCGCAACAGCATCACGGCCGAACGAAGTGAAACTCTCACTGGTGGCGGCAACACTTCAGCCGCTTTAGCATACGGATTTGGCGACAGCGGCCCCGGGCAATATATTATCGGCACATTTGTGGCGGACGGCACCGGAACGCAGACGATTACTTTGAATGCATCTGGTGGTGCGGACATTGGCCCATCCGCTCAGGTCAACCTTATGCAACTCCGCAACCTCACCGCGAGACCCAGCGTAACGTGGCAAAATCCCGTTACCATTTCGGGCCCGTCGGACGTAACCACTCAGGGGAAATATTTTGGTTCGTGGGCTCCTTCAGACGCCAACGCAAATACTTTGCCTGTTAACGGTGTAACGTTTCAGAAACCTTCCGATTTGCCGTTCTTTACGGAAGGCCTAACTTTTGATTCTGGGTATAGCTCCTACAATTCGCCCGGTACTTCCGATGCTAATTACAATACGCTTTTGCAATCTGCGGATTATTCCAATTCAGGACAACCCGCATCCTTTAGCTGGTCTGGCATGACGCCAGGACATCTCTATTTAGTCCAATTGTGGGTGCATGACGGACGTAATAGCACCGCCAACCAGCGAACTGAAACCATCACTGGTGGCGCCAATACCTCGGCCTCTCTTGCCTATGGATCGGGCGACAGCGGCCCCGGACAATACATCATCGGCACGTTTGTAGCCAACAGTTCCCGCGGGCAAACTTTGATCCTGTCTTCCCCCAACGGCCCTCCCCAAATCAATCTTTTTCAGGTGCGCGACATCACTCCGAGAATTACCAGCATCGCCGTTAGTGGGACGACTCTCACAATTACTGCGACCAATGGTCCATCCAATGGCGCCTTTGCGCTGCTGGGAAGCGCCAATGTCACGCTGCCCTTGGCTCAATGGACATCAGTTTCGACCGGCTCCTTTGACGCGAACGGCAACCTTACCCTGTCCGCCAATGTTGTTAATCCAAGTAATCCGCATCAGTTTTACGTTCTGCGGACACAATAGTGACTTGCAGAGACCACCTGGATTCTCGACCAAGTAGGGAACCCCTGGCCAGTTTCGCAGCCGCTCCAAAGCCAGATTCTCCTCCCGCCACTGAGGTTTACGCTTCCGCCAGGCATCTGGTCGTCAAACTCGACAGCAGAATGAAGGCGACGGCAGCGCGATTTGCGTTGTCATCAACGGCCTCCAATCCATGCCGGAGCGATACTCCGCACCCCGATCAGAAACCATCGAGAGCCCTTGGCAGATTCGTTCCGGAGTCTCGCATGGTTCATTGGTGGATAATCCGCCGGTGAACCAACATATCAATGCAATGGATAAAGGGTCGCCATCCTACTTTGGTAGGAGAGTTCTCTCCGTCTATTGTCCAGTTTCCAAACGCGTCCTGAGGAGTAAGGTTTGAGCAAATTCCAAAAGCAATAAGCGATGAGCACGCTTACCACCAAGGACGGCACGCAAATCTATTGCAACTATGAATACCATGAATACAACATTAATCGAGGAGCCACCCAGCAAATCCAAACAGTCAAAGCCGCCGTCTGTTTCCGGAATCCAATCCCACCCAGGTTTCGAAAGTGAACAGGTGATCGATTATAGAGCATGGGTTGCGAAAGCGGCGAAACAGCCGATGGCGCTCGAAACCATTGACCTCGGACCGCTCGGCGCCGAAGACGTTGAAGTCGTGGTCGAACACTGCGGTCTGTGTCACTCCGATCTCTCCGTCTTGAACAATGAGTGGGGTATTTCGCAGTTTCCCGCGATTCTCGGCCACGAGGTCATCGGTCGGATCACGACCACAGGTCCGAATGCCAAGGGTCTGGCGATCGGACAGCGCGTCGGCATCGGATGGAACTCGGGTAGCTGCATGCACTGTCGCCAGTGCAAGTCGGGAAGCCATCACCTTTGCCCGCAAGTGCAGCCGACGATCGTCGGTCATCGCGGCGGGTTCGCGACCCACATCCGCTCGCACTGGGCCTGGGCCATCCCGCTGCCGGAAAAGCTGAATTTCGCCGAAGCCGGGCCGCTCATGTGCGGAGGCATCACCGTCTTCGCGCCGCTGGCGATGTACGCCAGGCCGACCGATCGCGTTGGCATCATCGGCATCGGCGGGCTGGGGCACATGGCCGTGAAGTTCGCCGCCGCGTACGGTTGCGACGTGACAGCGTTCACGTCGAGCGAGAGCAAGTTCGATGAAGCCAAAGGTTTCGGGGCAGACCACGTAGTTTGTAGCAAGGACTCGGCGGCGATCAAGAAACTGGGCGCAAGCTTCGACCTCCTGATCAGCACTGTCAACGTGAAGCTCGATTGGGACGCGATGATCGGCACACTGGCGCCAAACGGCCGGCTGCATGACGTCGGCGCTGTCCTTGAACCGATGCCGATCCCGGCCTTCTCGCTCATCATGGAGCAGCGCAGCGTCTCAGGTTCGCCGACCGGCTCGCCGGTGGTAATCGAGAAGATGCTCGACTTCGCTTCACGGCACAATATCGCGCCTCAAACCGAGCACTTCCCGATGAGCAAGATCAACGAGGCTTTCGCCCGGCTTGAATCAGGTAAGGCCCGTTACCGCATCGTGCTGGACGCGGATTTCTGATCGGCCTGGCCATCGAATTCCCTTCAGTGGCTAGACGTTTTCGAGGCAAAAGAACATGAACACCCCACGGAAAACAGCCATCGTGTCTGGAGCATCGCAGGGGATTGGTGCGGGAATTGTGAAACGGTTTGTCGAACGGGGTTTCAACGTGGTTGCCAATTCCCGCAAGGTGACCCAATCCACGGAGGTGGCAGCTTCCGACTTCATCGCACTGGTGGACGGCCACATCGGCGAGCCGGCAACGGCCGCCAGGATCGTCGAGACTGCGCTTTCCCGCTTCAAGTCGATCGACGTACTGGTCAATAATGCCGGCATCTTCTTCACCAAGCCGTTCACGGACTATACGGCCGAGGACTTCAAGTCGCTCGTCTCGACGAACCTCGAGGGCTTCCTGTATCTCACTCAACTCTCCATCAAGCAAATGTTGGCGCAGGAAATCGGCGGAAGCATCGTCACGATCACAGCAGCGCTCGCTCGCAACCCGATTCTGGGCGTGACGGCGTCGGTGCCGATGATCACCAAGGGCGGTCTGGAGACGATTACACAGCACCTTGCGATGGAGTATGCGAAGGACTGCATCCGTGTGAACGCCGTCGCACCGGGCACAGCCTACACACCGCTTCACCGCGAAACCTCCAAGCACGTGATGGAGAGCCTGTCGCCAATGGGTCGGCCATCGACGGTCAAGGAGATCGCGGACGCGGTCATGTTCCTGACCGACGCCGCGACGGTCACTGGTGACATCCTGTACGTCGATGGCGGCGCTCATTTCGGCCGCTGGTAACTGATCGGAATATTCATCATGACTACAAACATAACAACCGCCGAGGACAGTCTCGCCCAGCTCGGTATCAAGCTCCCCGCGCCGATCCTCGTTCCGAGGGAGTCCGAGAGACGCCCATGGTGAATGGCGAAAATATTCGAATTGACGGAGGAGCGCATGCCGGCGCCAAGTGGTAATAAACCTGTCGCTGGCGGTCCGGGTTCGCGTCTTGGCGAGCTCGGTATCGCGCTCCCTGCGCCCCCGACACCTTTGGGGGCCTACGTCGAGTCTTCGGATGTCGGGAATTTGCTCTTTCTGAGCGGAACCCTCCCGGTGGTGAAGCGGAACCTAGCCATTTCCGGCCGCCTGGGCGAAAACCTTTCGGTCAAGGAAGGTCAGGAAGCGGCGCGCATCGCTGCGCTCAATGCGCTGGCGGTCGCAAAGGAACACCTCGGCGATTTGGACCGACTCAAAAAGCTCATCAAGCTAACCGTCCTCATAGCGACGACCGAGCGATTCACCGAGCACGCACAGGTCGCAGATGGGGCGTCAAACTTGTTCGCCGAGATTTTCGGACCACAGAGCGGCCACGTTCGATTGGTCTGTGGCGTTTATAGTTTGCCCATGGGCGCTCCGGTGATCGTTGACGCTATCTTCGAAATTCAATATTAACCCAAGAAAGGCACATCAGTTATGCCAGAATTCACCATGATACAGCGGGTGGCAATCTGCTTCACCTCTGGCGTTGCAGGCGCACTGGCGGTAGTCCTTTTCAGCCACGCACTGTTTCAGTTGGGGCTCAGCGCGAGACTCGGGGTAAAAGCCCCGGTCTCGTTGAAATCGCCGGATATATACCGGCCTCTCTTCTGGGGTGGGTTGTGGGGTATTCCGTTCGGGCTATTTATTGCAACCGCCTGGAATCACCTGTACCTCGTCGGCTTTCTATATGTCCTCGCCCCGCTACTCGCACTGTTCTTGTGCTTTCTGCCAATGGGCGGCGCGGGGTTTTTCGGGCTTCGGCAGGGAGGACCTAAGTTGACGCTCTACCTGCTGCTGATAAATCTGCCGTTCGGGATAGTCACTGCCTTGATCGCCAGGGCCATCATAGGAATGAAGCCTTAGGCATACAGCAAACAGAAATGAATGAGGATTGAATATGACTGAGCGAGATTTAGACGTAATGGAAAAAGACTTGAACGCGATGAAGAGCGCCTTGACCGTTGGCCAGCGTGCCGCGATCTGCTTCGCGGCGGGGGTCATCGGCGCAGCGACCGTGGTCGTTTGCAGCTACGTCCTCTTTTGGTTGGGAGTGAGTGAGGGACTCGGGGTGAAGGCCCCGCTCCCATTGAAATCGCCGGACATTTACAAGCCACTCTTCTGGGGCGGGCTCTGGGGCAGCCTGTTCGGACTATTTATAAAGACCGCCTGGCAGCGGCTGTATCTGGTCGGCTTTCTATATGTCCTGGCCCCGCTGACAGCACTCTTCCTGTTCTTTTTGCCGATGGCCGGCATGGGGTTTTTCGGGTTGCACAACGGGCCCAAGTTTACGGTTTATCTTCTGCTGGTAAATCTGCCCTTCGGGATAGTCACCGCTTTAACCGCGAGGGCAATAATAGGTAAAAACCCATAAGCATCCCGGAAGGGATCTGAGTTCGGACGCATGTCATCTGAAGGCTCCAATCCCGTTCAGACTCGGCCCGAACCCAGCGGGGTGGCGCAAGCGCAGGATACCCCTTCCAGCGTCAGATCGAGATGGAAGTGGGTTCTGTACGTAGGCGCGGGCATCGGTATCGTGGCGGCATTGAAATACTTTCACGTCCAGGACCTGCTGAAATCAGCGCTTGACTGGATCGGCAAGCTTGGGCCGTGGGGGCCGGTCATTTTCGTTGGCCTCTACGTTGTGGCGACGGTGTTGTTCGTTCCAGGCTCGGTGCTCACGCTTGGGGCTGGGGCGGTGTTCGGCGTGGTTCTTGGCTCGGTGTGTGTGTCCATCAGCGCTACCCTGGGAGCCACGGCGGCTTTTCTGGTGGGCCGTTATCTGGCACGCGAGGCGATCGCGCGGAAGATCGAGAAGAACGAGAAGTTCGCTACCATCGACCGTGCGGTCGCCGGTGAAGGTTGGAAGATCGTGCTGTTGACACGCCTCTCGCCGGTCTTTCCGTTTACTCTGCTGAACTATGCTTTTGGCCTCACGCGGGTGAAGTTGGGCCACTATGTACTGGCGTCGTGGATAGGAATGATTCCCGGCACGGTGATGTATGTCTATCTCGGCTCGCTGGTCAATGTCGGTGCTGGACATCGCCAGAGGACCACTGGCGAGTGGATTCTTTATGGAGTAGGCCTCCTGGCCACTGTTATAGTGACGGTATTCGTAACGCGTTTGGCGAAAAAGGCGTTGGCAAAGAAGATCGGTAGCACTGAGGCGGTGCAACCAACAAAGAAATCATGAGTGTCGCCTCAGGTCCCGTCTTGGTCAAACCGGCCGACGCGCACAATGCGCGGCTCGTGTCTTATGTTCACCCCTCTGATTGGCAGAATCCCGCCCCGGCGCACTGCTACAACCTCGTCGTCATCGGCGCCGGGACAGCCGGGCTGGTGACTGCGGCCGGGGCGGCGGGCCTTGGGGCAAAGGTCGCGCTGGTTGAGAAACACCTTCTGGGCGGAGACTGCCTCAACGTGGGTTGCGTTCCCTCGAAAGCCATCATCCGCTCCGGACGCGCCGTGTTCGATGCAAGGGAGACAGCGGCCTTCGGCCTGCGGACAGGTTCGCCCGCTCAGGTGGATTTCCCGGCCGTCATGGAACGTATGCGCAAGCTTCGCGCGGATCTCAGCCCTAATGATTCAGCGCAGCGCTTTGCAAAGCTTGGCGTGGATGTGTTCCTGGGTGAGGCCCGCTTTGCCGGTCCGGATACGGTCGAGGTTGCAGGGAAGACTCTACGGTTTAAGCGTGGGGTCATCGCGACAGGTGCACGTGCGGTCGAACCGCCCATCCCGGGACTGGCTGAGGCCGGCTACCTGACCAACGAAACGATATTCAATCTTACTCAGTGTCCGGCCAGCCTTGCGGTTATCGGTGGCGGACCGATTGGTTGCGAGTTGGCGCAATGCTTTCAACGGCTGGGTTCCCAGGTCAGCGTGCTCCACAAAAATACGCACCTGCTCGACCGTGAGGACATGGAGGCAGCCGCGCTCGTGCAAAAGGCCTTCATGCGCGAGGAAATTGTGCTTCGCCTCAATGCGACGATTACGCGTGTCGAACGCAATGGCGGCGGGAAGATCATCTGGTACAAAACGCAGGGGAAAGAGGAAATTATCGTTGTGGATGAGATTCTGATCGGAGCAGGCCGTGCGCCGAACGTCGATGGGCTAAACCTGGAGGCTGCCGGCGTCCGGTATGACCGGCGCAAGGGCGTCCTTGTGAACGATTGTCTCCAAACCAGCAATCCGCACATTTATGGTGTCGGCGATGTTTGCCTGGCCTGGAAATTCACGCATGCCGCCGATTTTTCCGCCCGGCTGGTGATTCAGAACGCCCTATTCCTTGGCCGCAAAAAGGCAAGTGCGCTTACCATGCCCTGGTGCACCTACACCGATCCTGAAATTGCCCACGTCGGCCTTTACGAAGGCGACGCCCGCGAGCGCGGCATGGACGTGGACACGTACGTGCGCGAGTTCAAGGAGGTGGACCGTGCGATTCTGGATGGCGAGGAAGAGGGCTTTGTGAAAATTCACGTCAGGAAAGGCCACGATGAAATCCTCGGTGCAACCATCGTTGCACGCCATGCCGGCGAAATGATCAGTGAAATCAGTGTGGCGATGACGTCAGGGATCGGTCTGGGCAAACTGGCCTCGGTAATTCATCCTTACCCGACGCAAGCCGAGGCGATCCGCCAATGCGGCGATGCTTACAATCGGACCCGATTGACGCCGACGGTGAAGAAATGGATGAGCCGCTGGCTGGCGTGGCAACGGCGCTGAGCTCCCGCATGAGCAATGGCCGCAGAAGCCTGATCCTCTTTACGCGCTGCCCTGTTTCCGGCCAGGTTAAAACCCGGCTGATTCCCGCCCTCGGCGCGGAGGGGGCGGCGGCGTTGCACCGCCGGCTGGTTCTGCGCGCTCTGCGTGCCGCACACGAAGCTTGCCGTGCCATTCCCGCGGACCTGGAAGTGCACTTTGACGGGGGCACCGAACCAGCGATGAGCCATTGGCTGGGGGACAATGTCCGCTTTGTCTCACAGGGCGCGGGCGATCTGGGCGAGCGGATGGCTGTCGCATTCGAGGAAAGTCTCCGCGCCGGCTCAACCGCTACAGTTATCATTGGCAGCGATTGTCCCGGCCTTAGCCCCGACGTCATCACGGAGGCATTCGCCCGTTTGATGGAGACTCCCGTTGTGCTGGGTCCAGCCCAGGACGGGGGTTATTACCTTATCGGCTTAAACCGACCAATGCCGGAATTGTTCCGCGGTATCCCTTGGGGCACAGACCGAGTACTGGCCGATTCATTGGCCGTGCTGCAGCAGCGGGGCTGCAAGGCGGCTTTGCTAAAAACATTATTGGACGTTGATAGGCCAGAAGACCTACCCACCTGGAACCGCATTGCGGATTCCGAAGCCCCCAGCTCGGAACGAGTTTCCGTCATTATCCCGGCACTGAACGAAGAAGGACATATTGCCGCCACGTTGGCTGCAATAGGGCAATGTCCAGGTCACGAGATTATCGTCGTTGACGGCGGCAGCACCGATGCCACCGCCCAACGTGCGAAGGAGGCAGGCGCGACTGTCCTCGCTTCGAAGCCCGGTCGCGCGCGTCAGATGAACGCAGGCGCTGTCAGAGCCACGAGAGGCGCCTTGCTGTTCTTGCACGCCGACACACTCCTTCCATCAGGCTGGGCGGAGGTTGTTACCCGAACTCTGCCCACACCTGGCGTGGTCGCTGGCGCCTTTGGCTTCCGTATCGCGGGAAATTTTGCCGGCAAGTCTTTGGTGGAGTGGACTACTGGCCTGCGCTCTCGGTGGCTCCAGCGACCCTACGGCGACCAGGGGCTTTTCCTTGCCAAGGCGCTATTCGAAGAAATGGGCGGCTTCGCCGACTTGCCGATTATGGAAGATTACGAGATTGCTGCCCGACTACGACGGCGCGGGCGAATCACTACGGTCGAGGAAGCCGTACTTACCTCTGGCCGGCGCTGGCAATCTCTAGGTGTTCTTCGCACCACGGTCCGCAATCAGTGGATGCTGGCGGGCTACCACCTCGGGGTGAATCCTCAGAAGCTGGCAACACGATACCGCGCAATCGGACGCTGATGCTTTGGCGGAACACGGCTTAAGCTGCCGTTGTTTGCAGTGCCCCGCCGCAACTGCTTCCGCAACCCGCGGTGCACGCGAGACAGTGCTCGCCCGTGCGAATCGCCCAGCCATCGATCAGGTCCGGAGCCACGTCCCACAAGTAGAGCGGTTTGTCATTATGCATCTGCAATCCAAGCATCTGGTTGAAGTCGCAATCATATACCTCACCCATCCAACCGACGCTTAGCGTTGTCCGGCACATCAAGCTCTCGACCGTGACGGGATTAAAGCTCCCTGTGAGCAGTTCCAGGTATTCGTCCCATTTGCCGTGCTGGCGCAAATCTTCGGCGAAGCGGGCGATGGGTTGATTCGTGATTGTGAAAAGGTTCGTGAACTCAATTCCGTGTCGGTTTCGCAATTCGCTTCTGTAATCCGCTTCAAGCCCCGCCTGAGGCGGCGGGAGGTACGGGCCAAGTGGGTTGTAAACCAGATTGAGCGGCAGGCGCGTGCCGTACCCGACGGCGTTCAGTTTCTTAAGCGCACGAATGCTTTTCTCGAAGACGCCTTCGCCGCGCTGGGCGTTCACGTTTTCTTCAAGATAGCACGGGAGCGATGCAACAACTTCGACCTCATACGCGGCTAGATATTCTGGCAGCCAACCGTAGGCGCTTGTTTCAATAATCGTAAGATTATTGCGATCAATGATGTGGCAGTGACAGCCGCGGGCCGTTTCGACCAAAAATCGAAAATGTTCGCTCAATTCAGGCGCGCCGCCGGTGATGTCCACCACCTTTGGCCGATGAGCCTGAATCCATTCTCCGACGCGGTGCGCCACGACCGCAGGCATCATTTCCGTGCGCCACGGGGCCGCGTCCACGTGGCAGTGGCGGCAGGTTTGGTTGCATTTGCGACCCACGTTGATTTGCAGTGTCTGCAATCGCGTGCGGCGAAGGCCCAAACCGTGCTGATTGAGTTTTTCTTCGAAACGATTCATCGTTACAGCACGAGATGAACGGGCTTACTCAACTATTCCCACAATTTCGGCGGGAGTAAACCCCTAGTTGCTATTCTTGTTCCGGGGATCGATTTACGGCAAAACGGAAAAGCGATTAGCAACCCTCAGTTAAAAGTGGGAATAAGGGGCCGGAGCGCGAGCCGTCCTCGGTTCGATGCAGCCAGGAATGCAAGCGGGCGTCCAGGTTTATCGCCCGCCACGTACGCAGTCGCACCCGCTGCGAGCCGAGGACGGCTCGCGCTCCGAAACCCAAGACAGAGGCGTCACAGTGACTCTTAATTACTCCAGAAGATCACCTGGCCGATTTTTCGATGGTGCTGTCTCGCATTGCGGAATGCTTCCGTCCGGCTTATGCCAGTAATCACGCTGTTTCTTAAACGGCATGATGAATGTGCGCCAGAGTCGGTTGTCGTCCGGCGAAGCGTAACCGGCGATGCCGATTTCGATTTTGGATTGCGAAACGTTCAATCCGAGCGTTCGGTGCAGCCGATCCCACCACGGGAAGACGACGCCGAAATTGGAATTCGTTTCACGGCGGCTCTGCGAATGATGGATACCGTGCATTCGCGGCGTGACGATAATCTTGTTCAGGCAGCGCTCAAAACGGATCGGAAGTCGCCAGTTGCTGTGATGAAACAATGTCTCACTCTGAAATATGAGTTCGTAGACCGCAAACGGCATTAGCGACATTCCAATCAAGCTAATCTGCACAACACGAAAAAGTGTGGAGAACAACACTTCGCCGAAGTGAAACCGGAAGCCGGTTGAAACGTCCAAGTCCGGGTCCATGTGGTGAACATTGTGAAATCGCCAGAGCCACGGAATTTTATGATTCAACATGTGCCAGTAGTAGAAACTCAAATCGAGTAGAAGGAAACCGGCGATGAATTCAGTCCAACGTGGAGGGTGGAGCCAGTGCATCAGTCCAAAGGGCTGCGCCGACGCCCAATTCAGGGTGGAGAGCGAGGAAGGTCGCACGACCAGCGCCGCGACCAAAAACGCCAGGGCCGAGACGCTAAGGTTCACCACGAGTCTTGCCAGCAGACCTGCTTTCGACGCACGGAGCGGAAAAAGCTTTTCCACCACGAACAGCAGAAAAAAAATTCCGCTCAAGATGAATGGCGTATAAAACAGCAATTGCATGGCTGACAATTGAGTCCATCGAGCGAGCCAGAAAGTCCCTCTGCCAACAATCACAGGGCGCGCCAGCGTAGTCGCTGGCCCGGAACGCCGTCAGCAACACGCCCCGTTGCCCCCGTCGCAGCATCGAGCGGCTCTAGCCGTTACATTGTAATCCCGGCCTTTGGTTTCCTGGGGATGACGCAGCCGTGTCCCGGCGCAGTTGAATGGCCCGGCTTGCTCAAGCGGGACTTCTTTTAGCGGTTCGATGAACGCGAAGAAACTCTTGTATGGCTCTTTACGATAGACCTGAAAGGTTTTGTCGCAGACCGCGTAGCGCTTGCCGCGTTCCAACCGATGCTCGTCATCGTCGAGTACTTCCTTGAACGGGCCGAGATAAATCACTGCCTGATTCCGCTCGAAGCAGGGACCTTGCTTGCCTTTGAATGCCTGCACGGTTACGGAGCGAAACTCGATGCCTTCGACCGTTCGCCACGGTTGCTCGTCACGCTTGAGAATTTGGATTCCGTAAAAACCTACGTCAGAAAATGCTTTCAAAAAACCCTCTTCAGTCAGCGCTCCGGAAATGCAACCGCTCCAGAGCTCGGGATCGCTTTGAAGGTGCTCCGGCACTTCCTCGTCGGACACAATATCGGAAATGACCGCCCGCCCGCCTTTCCGCAGCACGCGGAAAATTTCGGCAAACAATCGTCGCTTCGATTTCGGCTCGACCAGATTCAGCACGCAATTGGAAACCACAACGTCCACCGAATCGTCACACACGAGCGCGTGTGTTGCTCGCAATTCCTCTGCCAGTTCGTCGGCCGCAAGAAATGCGGCGGCGCCACTGATTGGGTGCGCCTTCAATTCACGGTCGAGCAGCTCGAGGTCGAGCGCCAAGTCCTGGATGCGGCCTTTACGGAATTCCACATTCGCGTAGCCGAGCCGTTCAGCCACGATCGGCGCATTTCGTCGCGCAACCTCCAGCATTTCATCCGTCATATCAACGCCAATGACCTTGCCGTGCGCCCCCACAGCCTGCGCGGCGATGAAACAGAGTTTTCCGGTGCCACTCCCAAGATCCAGGACGGTTTCACCGGGCTTCACATAACGAGATGGATCGCCGCACCCGTAGTCCTTTTCGATGACTTCCAGTGGAATGATTTTGAGGTAATCGGTGTTGTATTCAACCGGGCAACACAACGCCGCTTCCGGCGATCTGGCAGCCGAGGCGTAGCGTTGTTTGACGGAGCTCTCGGGGCTGACACGGGTGGTATGATCGGACGCTTTCATATTCGACAATTCGCTTTCAGAGAAGCTGCGACTGAAACTTAACACGGGAAATCGGAGAAAACAGAGTTTTCTTTCAAGGTCTGGCTCTGGGTGCCAATAAAAATTTTTTCCACTGCCGTTAGCCGTTTGGTTCCAAAATCTCGCATTGCTTAATGACGAACCAATTACGAACAAACCGAACACAAGTATTAGAACGAACAATCGCCTGAAGAGATTCATCTATGAATACTACGCTAATACAGAACCACAATGAACCGGCCCGCGGATTGCACGAGCCACATACGGCGTCTGCTTCTGCTGGACAACCTCGCGCGAGTTTCAGAGCAGAAGGCGCGAGCAATTATCAGGCATGGATTGCCTGCGGTCCGAAGCAGCCGATGGCGCTCGAAGTCGTTGACCTCGGACCGCTCAATACCGAGGACGTTGAAGTCGCAGTGGAACACTGCGGCTTGCGTCATTCCGATCTTTCCGTCTTGAAGAATGAATCGGGCATTTCGCAGTTTCCCGCGATTCTCGACCACGAAGTGGTCGGTCGAGTCACCGCAGTCGGTCCAAATAACTCCTACTTTGGTAGGAGAGCTTCCTCCTTCCATCGTCCAATTTCTAAGTGCGTATTAACAAGCGAGGTTTGAGGATGAGCTCCATCACCGTCAGAGACGGCAGAAAGTCGTAAAGTCCTATGGCTACCATGCGTGTTGCACAAGTGCCAGGCGCGAAACGGGAGTTTGAGATTGTCGAACGACCGATACCCCAGCCTGGAACAGGAACTGTTCGGATCAAGGTGACTGCCTGTGGCATCTGCCACAGCGATTCGCTGGTAAAGGAGGGGCTCTGGCCCGGGATTCAATATCCGCGCGTTCCAGGCCATGAGGTGTCCGGCACGATTGATGCCGTCGGCCCGGGAGTAACAGGATGGGCGGCAGGCCAGCCTGTCGGCGTCGGTTGGCACGGCGGATACTGCGGGCGATGCAACCCCTGTCGCCGCGGAGATCTGTTCGCCTGCGAGACTCAGCAAGTCACTGGTATCAGCTTCGACGGCGGTTACGGCGAATACATGATTGCTCCTGTCAGCGCGGTGGCGCGGTTTCCCGATGATCTACCGCCTGTGGATGCAGCGCCATTGCTGTGCGCGGGCATTACCACCTTCAATGCGTTGCGAAATTCAGGCGCACGGCCTGGCGATGTCGTCGCGGTGCTCGGACTCGGTGGGCTCGGCCATCTTGGAGTGCAATACGCCGCGAAGTCAGGCTTCCGAACCGTTGCCATCGCGCGCGGCAAAGACAAAGAGCCGCTCGCCCGACAACTGGGCGCGTCTGTTTACATTGACAGCCAGTCGCAGGATCCCGCTGCCGAGCTACAAAAACTCGGTGGCGCAAACGTGATCCTCTCGACCGTCACCGTTGGCGACGCCATGAGCGCAGTCCAGGGCGGGCTCGCTGTCAAGGGGACATTGATCGTGATAGGCGCGGCGGAGTCGTTGCAGTTGTCCCCGATTGTTCTGCTGATGGGCAATCGCTCGGTGAAAGGCTGGTATTCGGGAACGTCCATTGACTCGCAGGACACCCTTGCGTTCAGCGTACGCACGGGCGTGCGCTCAATGAATGAAATCTATCCGTTGGAGTGCGTGAACGAAGCCTACGAGCGCATGATGAGCGGTAAAGCGCGCTTTCGGGTCGTACTGACAATGAAATGAAACCAACACTGATAAGAAGGGAACACAAATGAGCGCACCTACGCCAACTGGCATACTGAAGAACCCGGCCTTGGCCCAGCAACTGCTCGAGGCCATCGACGCGCTGTTCGGACTGCACCCCGGCTTTCGGCCCGCACATGCCAAAGGGCTGATGTGCTCGGGCACTTTCACACCATCGCCCGAGGCTGCGAAGTTAACGCGCGCCCCGCACGCGAACAGGCCATCCACTCCCGTTACGGTGCGTTACTCCAACTCGACGGGCCTGCCCAACATCCCAGACAACGACCCGGCGCGTTCCGGCCCCAGGGGGATGGCTATCCGCTTCCATCTGGACGAGCACGTTCACACCGACATTGTCGCTCACTCCGCCAATGGGTTTCCGGTGCACACCGGAGAGGAGTTCCTGGAGTTTCTCCGTGGCGCGGCAGCGTTCGGGGCGGGCCGACCCGAGGTAATGGGATCATTCCTCGCTGTCCACCCCAACGCCAAGCGGTTCGTCGAAGCGCCCAAGCCGATCCCAACGAGTTTTGCGCGGGAAGCATTCTTCGCCGTCACTGCTTTCAAGTTCACCAATGCCAACGGCGTCAGCCGTCACGGGCGATTTCGCATCCGGCCCGACGCCGGGACTGAGTATCTCTCCAATGAGAGCGCGGCAACAAAGTCCGAAAACTTCCTGTTCGATGAAATCGGGCCGCGACTTGCCAGAGAACCGGTCAAGGTCAGTGTCTTCGTGCAGACGGCGGAGGCAGGCGACGACGTGGCCGACGCCAGCGTGCCGTGGCCGGAAAGTCGGCCAGAGCTCCCGCTTGGCACCATCATCTTGACCGCCCGCGTGGATGACCAGGTTACGGGGCGGCGGAAGATCATCTTTGACCCCGTTCCCAGAGTTGATGGTATCGAGTCCTCGGGCGATCCACTCACGGACGTACGCTCGGACATCTATCTGCTCAGCGGCCGTCGGCGGCGGGCGGTCTCCGTGGATGGGGGTCGTTGAACCGCCGAAACGCAACGGAGAGAGGAACCGTTTGTGGACGCCGCTCTTGCACGAGCGTAACAACAAAGAACAACGAAATGATTAGAATTCGACGAGGCAACGAACGAGGCCATGCCGATCACGGCTGGCTGGACAGCTATCACACGTTTTCCTTCGCGGATTACCGCGACCCGCAGCACATGGGCTTTCTCAGTCTGCGCGTGATCAACGAAGACCGCGTTCAGGGCGGTCAAGGCTTTGGCACGCACCCGCACCGCGATTTTGAAATCATCAGTTACGTGGTCAGCGGCGCGCTCGAACACCGGGACAGCATGGGCCACAGGGCCGTGATGAAGGCCGGGGACGTGCAGCGCATCTCGGCTGGCACGGGCATCGAACACAGCGAATACAATCATTCGCGCACCGAGCCGGTTCACTTTCTCCAAATCTGGCTACTGCCCTCTCGCAAGGGATTCCCGCCAAGCTACGCGCAGCAATCTTTTACGGACGCGCCGCCAAGTAGCTTGACTCTGGCCTGCTCCGGTGATGGCCGCGCCGGGTCGATCAAAATCAATCAGGACGCCGATTTGTTCATCGGTCGGCTCGAGCCAAAAGAAAAAGTCAGTCACCCGCTTCGCGAACAGCGGCACGCCTGGGTTCAACTGATCGACGGCGACCTCGATTTGAACGGGAAGAAACTCTCGCCCGGCGACGGCGCATCGCTCGATGTAGATCGGGAAATACGACTCCAATCCGCCAAGGGAGCGCACTTCCTTTTATTCGATCTCAACTAAGCAACGAAACCACAAGAAAGGAAAAACAACATGAGCCAATATCACAAACTCTACACGCCGCAGGACAGCGCCGTCGTGTTCATTGACTGTCAGCCGCAAATGATCTTTGGCGTCGCAAATACGGATCGCGCGACGCTCCTCAACAACACTACTCTCCTTGCCAAGTGCGCGAAGGAGTTCAACGTGCCCTCCGTGCTCACCGCCGTCGAGACCGAGGGCTTTTCCGGCTACATCGTGCCACAACTGCTCGACGTGTTCCCCGGGCAACCGATTGTGGAGCGCAGTTCCATGAATTCCTGGGACGATGCCGGTTTTCGCAAGGCGATTCAAGCCACTGGCCGGAAAAACATCATTATGACCGGACTGTGGACGGAGGTATGCGTCACCTGGCCGACTATCGAAATGCTCGGTGCGGGCTACAACATTTACGTCGTCGAAGACTGCTGCGGCGCGACTTCGCCGGCCGCACAAGAAGCCGCGCTCTCACGCATGGTGCAAGCCGGCGCGGTGCGGTTGACGACCATCGCCGCTTTGCTCGAATGGCAGCGCGATTGGGCGAGAAAGGAGCACTACGACGCACTCATGAAACTGCTTCGGCCGCAGGCTGGCGCCTACGGCGTCGGAGTGGAGTACGCTTACACGATGGTTCACCACGCGCCGCAAACCGCGAAAGTCCCGCAAGTCGTGCCGAAGAAAGTCGCAGGGGACGGGCACGGTCGTGGTGTCAAGCCGGCGGCGGCCACGGCGAAACGCTGAGCGTTGCGAGACAAGACTGTCTGCGCTACGAAATTATGCCCATCCACGTCACCATCACGCGTCGAGTGCGACCCGGTTGCGAGACTGAATTTCAGCAGACGCTGCGGGAATCCTTCCAGGCGTCGTTCGCTCATAGTGGCGTGCTCGGTGTGACGGTGATTGTGCCACCGCCCGGTTCGGATTCCCGCGAGGTTGGTATTCTTCGCACTTTCACAAAAGATAAGGAGCGCGACGACTTTTTCACGTCGACGATCTCCAATGGTACAATATGAAAGCCAAAGCGCCACTGGATCTAATTCTTCACAGCGGCCGGATCACAACTCTCGACAAGCAACATCCCGAAGCCACAAAGATTTCGGTGAGCAATGGCCGAATTGTAGGCATGGACGATTCAGAGGAGTACGAACGCGGCCCGAATACCAGGGTGATTGATCTCAACGGCCGCCGCGTCATTCCCGGACTGAACGACTCGCACCTGCATGTCATTCGCGGCGGACTGAACTACAACATGGAGCTCCGTTGGGACGGCGTGCCATCCCTGGCAGATGGGTTGCGAATGTTGAAGGAACAGGCAGACCGCACCCCGACAGGCCAATGGGTGCGCGTGGTGGGCGGCTGGAGCGAGTTCCAATTTGCCGAACGCCGGATGCCGACACTCGATGAAATCAACGCGGCCGCGCCGGACACTCCGGTGTTCATCCTGCACTTGTATTGCCGTGCGCTGCTGAACAAAGCCGCGCTTCGCGCTTGCGGTTACACAAAGGACACGCCTAATCCACCCGGCGGAGAAATTCAACGTGACAGCAAATGTAATCCAACCGGCCTGCTCATTGCGCGGCCCAACGCCACGATTCTTTACGCCACGCTCGCCAAAGGCCCGAAGCTGCCGCCGGAATATCAGATGAATTCCACACGGCATTTTATGCGCGAACTCAACCGCCTTGGGCTCACCAGTATCATTGATGCCGGAGGCGGATACCAGAATTACCCGGAGGATTACGAGGTCATCGACCAATTGCACAACCGCGGCGAAATGACGCTGCGCATTGCCTACAACCTTTTCACCCAAAAGCCGAAACAGGAAAAGCAAGACTTCGCCCGCTGGATCAAAATGACTGGACCCGGCAAAGGCGACGACTTCTTTCGGTGCAATGGGGCGGGCGAAATGCTGGTGTTCTCCGCGGCGGATTTCGAGGACTTCCTCGAACCGCGTCCTGACCTGCCTGCATCGCTGGAAGGTGAGCTCAAGGAAGTCGTCACGATGCTCGCGGCGAATCAGTGGCCGTTCCGTCTCCACGCGACTTACGACGAGAGCATCACGCGCTTCCTGAACGTCTTCGAGGAAGTAAATCGCGAAGTCCCGTTCAAGGGCGTGAATTGGTTTTTCGACCACTGTGAAACCATTTCGGATCGCAACCTGGAACGCGTAAAGGCGCTAGGCGGCGGCATCGCTATCCAACATCGCATGGCCTACCAGGGCGAATATTTCATGGAACGCTACGGAAAGAGAGCGGCTGAACGCACGCCTCCAGTCCGGAAAATGCTGGAGCTTGGGATTCCCGTTGGCGCAGGCACGGATGCCACACGAGTGGCCAGCTATAATCCGTGGGTGTCACTCTACTGGTTGGTGACGGGAAAGACAGTCGGTGGTGTGCCTATGTATCCTGACAAAAATCGCCTCACCCGCGAAGAGTCGCTGCGGCTTTACACCCAGGGCAGCAGTTGGTTTTCCAGCGAGGCCGGGAAGAAGGGCACGATTGGACCGGGTCAATTAGCGGACTTCGTCGCGCTTACGGATGATTACTTTTCCGTGCCCGAAGAAGAGATCAAAGGCATCGAATCCGTGCTCACGATCGTTGGCGGAAAGATCGTCCATGCTGCCGAGGAATTCGCTTCGCACGCGCCCACGTCGCTTCCAGTTCTGCCGGAATGGTCGCCGGTGAAGGTGTTCGGCGGCTATGGCACCCCATTGGACGTCGTCCATGCCGCACGAGCCGGCGTTCCGGTGCGACATAGTCACGGCACGGAATGTCATCAGCAAGGTCGCGGTCAAGCACTGCATGAACCGTTCGCTGCTCTGGATGCTGCGAGCAATCGCTATGGCGGATTTTTCGGCTCGGGTTGTGATTGCTTCGCTTTCTAGGAGCGCGTACCACTCAATCGCGAATTTGCATGAGCACATCCAACATCCCCTACGACGCGCAGGAGTTCACCGGCAAGCGAATCCTCGTCACAGGCGGCACCAGGGGAATCGGCGAAGCTGTCGTAAATCGCCTGCTGCGCGGAGGAGGCACGGTGCTCACAACCGCCAGGACGATCCCCGTTAGCGGGGATCCTCGGCAGCTCGTCCAAGCCGATGTCAGCACTCGCGCCGGAGCCGATCACATCATCAAGGCAACCATTGACCGGTTCGGCGGCCTGGACATTTTGATCAACAGCGTCGGCGGCTCTTCCGCGCCGGGCGGTGGTGTTTCAAAGTTGACCGATGAGCTCTGGCAGCAGGAGTTCGAATTGAATCTGTTTTCGGCAGTGCGATTGGACCGCGGCTTTCTTCCTGTGATGTTGAAGCAACGTTCCGGAGTCATAATCCATATTTCGTCCATCCAGCGAACGCTGCCGCTGTTCGAATCCACCCTAGCGTACGCCGCCGCTAAAGCTGCTCTCACGAATTACAGTAAAGGCCTGTCCAAGGAAGTCGCTCCGCACGGAATCCGCGTAAACAGTGTTGCGCCCGGTTTCACCGAGACCAAGGCAGCCGAGGGCCTAATCGATCGGCTCGCGGCCGAGGCGGGGACCAACACAACTGTTGCAAGAGAGAAGTTAATGGATTCGCTTGGTGGAATTCCATTGGGGCGCCCCAACCGACCTGAGGAAGTCGCGGAATTGATTGCGTTCCTCGTTTCCGACCGGGCATCTTCGATCACCGGAAGCGAATATATCATTGACGGCGGAAACATTCCCACAGTCTGAGAGAACAACAAGAGGTGGAATGATGAAAATGGAACTGAAACTGCCGAAGCCTGTTGAAACGTACGTCTTGGCAATCAATGCCCGTGATGCTGACACGTTCCTCTCCTGCTTCGCCTCTGATGCCGTTGTAAAAGACGTGGGACGGGAGATCCGCGGCCTCATTTCGATCAAAGAATGGTGGCAACGAGAAATCTTCGCGGTCGATGTGACCTTGGAGGTCAGGGGCGTGGTCGAGCAAGCTGACCAGACGATTTTGACCGTAAAGATTGACGGCACATTCGACAAGACCGGCCTGCCCGATCCGCTGCTGATGGAACATTGTTTCAAGGTCGCTAACGATAAGATTGCGGCGTTGACTTGCCGGTTGGCTGGCAAGGCGCCCCAGAATTAGCGAGTGGCATCTAATAACCCAAAACCCAGGCAAGCACCTCATTAATTGAGAAATTGGATGAGCGTTATGAACTACCAACTCCTCGGTCGTAGCGGCCTGCGTGTTTCCGATCTTTGCCTCGGCACCATGACGTTTGGCGAGGACTGGGGTTGGGGAGCGCCCAAGGAGGAAGCCAAGAAAATCTACGACGCCTTCCGCGAAGCCGGCGGCAACTTCATTGACACGGCCAACCTTTACACCAACGGATCGAGTGAACGTTTTGTTGGAGAATTCATCGCCAATCACCGCGAAGAAGTGGTTTTGGCCACGAAATACACGAATGCCAACCCGGGTAAAGATGCTAATGCGGGCGGCAACCAACGGAAAAATATGGCGCAGGCGGTTGAAGCAAGCCTGAAGCGATTGGGCACCGACTACATCGACCTCTACTGGCTCCATGCGTGGGATCAAATCACCCCGGTCGAAGAGGTGATGCGAGGCTTTGATGATCTCGTGCGCGCCGGGAAGGTCCTGTATATCGGCGTCTCCGACGCGCCCGCGTGGGTCGTGGCCAAGTCCAATACCCTTGGCGAGCTTCGCGGATGGACGTGCTACATCGGACTCCAGATAGAATATAGCCTCCTTGAACGAACGGTAGAACGCGAATTAATCCCTGTCGCCAAGGATCAGGGTATGACCGTGTTGGCCTGGTCCCCCTTGCGCAGCGGATTACTTACAGGAAAATACCTGCGCGAAAACCAAGCCGGCGGAGGAAGTGAGAACCGGCTGAATACGGAAATGATGAAAGACTTCGCCTCGATAGGCGAGGCAGGTCAACGGACCGTACGCGAAGTCCTGGCCGTTGCAAAAGAAATGGGTGTTACCGCAGCACAAGTGGCGCTTGCCTGGCTACGCCACCGGCCCGTGCCAGTGATTCCAATCATCGGGGCACGGAAGTTACCGCAACTCGAAGATAATCTCAGGAGCCTTGAAATCACCCTGTCGCCCGACCAACTCCGTCGCCTGGATGATGTTAGCTCCGTGCCAATGGGTTTTCCTCACGAATTCGCGGCGGCTGGTATGGTGCGAACTTTCATGTTCGGCGGAATGCGTGACCGGATCAAGGCCTGAATTTACCAACAAAAGGAAAGATGCACATGCAACGCGGAGTAAATGTTATGAAAACTGCGACAAAGAACGTAGGGGACGCCCCCAAAATGTACGAAACCGAGAACGACATCTCGCAACCGAGCCGCGCCGAACTCTGTGCGCTGCTGAATCAGCGCCTGGCAGATGCGGTGGATCTTCAGACGCAAATGAAGCAAGCGCACTGGAATGTCAAAGGCCCGCATTTTATCGGCCTGCACGAACTGTTTGATCAAGTGGACGAAGCCGTCGAATCCTACGTGGATTTGATCGCCGAACGGATCGTACAACTGGGCGGCATCGCCCAGGGCACTGCCCGTGTTGCTGCCGCCCGTTCGCGTCTGGAAGAGTACCCGCTTAATATCGCCGATGGGCACGCGCACGTTGAAGCCGTCAGCAAGGCATTGTCCACTTTCGGACGTGAGGCGCGACAGACAATTGAGCAAGCCGACGAACTGGATGACGCCGACGCGGCGGATATTTTCACCGAAATCTCGCGCGGAGTTGACAAATGGCTATGGTTCGTCGAAGCCCATACTCAGGCCACGAAATGATCCTATCGGATAAATCTGATCATGAACGGCCAGACTAAAGCCGCACAATCCCACTCGGGAAAGCATACGGCAACCGCGCTCCCGGCTGGTGTTTCAGCCCCCGATTTCACTCTCAAGAGCACCCCTGACCAGTCCGTTTCGTTAAGCGACTTTCGCGGAAAGCCTGTGGTGCTTGTCTTTTATCCCGCTGACTGGAGTCCCGTCTGCAGCGATCGATTGGGCCTCTACAAGGAGCTCTTGCCCGAGTTCTCTGAATTCGACGCCGAGGTCATTGGCATCTCGGTTGACGGCATCTGGTGCCATTTATCCTTTACCAAGGACCGGAAGTTTCACACGCCGCTTCTGGCCGACTTTGAACCGAAAGGCGCTGTTGCCCGGTTGTACGGCGTCTATAATGAAAGAAGCGGCGAGGCCGAGCGGGCTCTGTTTGTCATTGATTCTGCGGGCGTGATCCGCTGGAGTTACGTCTCGCCGGTGGGAATAAATCCGGGGGCGGACGGAATTTTGAAGGCTCTGGCGTCAATGCGTGAAGGCAATAGAACAACCAGCTCCACGAAACTTGGGAATTCTCCAAGCAAGGGGGAATCATGACCGAATCAACTACGCTAACACCACCCGTTTCGGAGCGGGACCATGCCGAAGGTCGGGCCGACGCTCCCTTGACATTGGTCGAATACGGCGACTATCAATGTCCCTATTGTGGCGAAGCTTATCCGGTGGTCAAACGTTTGCAGAAGGCCCTTGGGAAAAAATTGCGCTTCGTCTTTCGGAACTTTCCTCTCACTCAAGCGCACCCGTACGCCCTGATTGCAGCCGAGGCGGCTGAAGCGGCCGGACTCCAGGGGAAATTCTGGCAAATGCACGACCTCATTTATGAAAACCAAGAGGATCTGGAACCGGACATCCTGCCTTCCTGGGCCGAAAGGGTGGGACTGGATCTGGAATCGTTTGGAACTGCGATCAAGGACGGAGCTGTGACCAAACGGATCAAAGGGGACCGCGCGAGCGGCATTCGCAGCGGTGTCAATGGCACGCCATGCTTCTTCATTGATAGAGAAAGATACAACGGTGCCCCTGATTACGACTCACTCCGAGGGGCCCTGGAACACCAATCGACCTCGCAAGATTTATGAGCGCAACGAAACCAAAATCCTCGCTGACCATTCGGTTTCATCTCACCGATGGCTCCGTTCATTCGTTTGCCCAACCCGACGACGCGCTGGCCCGAAAACTCTGGGATGCCGTTGAGCCAACAAGACTCTTTGCGCGTCCGCGCATCGTGATCGGCAGCGAACATTCCAAGACCGTTTTCGTTTCCGCGGAAGTCATCCGGGTTGATTTCCTTCACCACTCGTTCCAATGCTGGGAATTTCCGGGAGGATACTCCGATGTCGTTGAGCTCTCTGAGGCTGAATTTCGGAAACATGCGCACCTGGATCAGCCCGCTCTAATGGTCAAACGGGATCAGCCGACTCCGGCGGGCGATTTGCTGGTTTCGTTTGTCAGACTCCACATGCGCGGGGGTGATCCGCTCTTTGTGATGGTTGAGGCTCCCGCGAAGCTGCCGGCCGAGAGCCAGTCTTTCATGCAGTTCATGCTCTCGAAAGCTGCCATCCACATGCGCCTGCGCGGCGGAGGCCTCGGCGTGCTGAACCTGGCAAATCTAGCCGGCTACGCAGTTTATCCGGGTGTGGCGCAAATCCCCGCCGACTCATGGCTCGCCGAGCCGGTATCGAACCAACCCCACTGAAAGCTCCTACGTCCCGGGACCAAGTCCGCAAAGCAGGCAATAGATACGCAGGCACAACAGTACGAAGAACAGAGAGCAGCATCGAAGATGGAACGTAGCAAGGCACAACCCCAGGTGAGGGCATCATGAAGGTGCTGGTGATTGACATCGGGGGAACTCACGCTAAGGTGCTGGCGAGCGGCCAGGACACTCCTCGCGAGTTCGACTCCGGGCCCGCGCTGACGCCACGGCGGCTGGTTTCCGGGGTTCGGAAACTCGTGACGGACTGGAACTATGACGTCGTATCGATCGGTTACCCGGGACCGGTCCATCAAAACCGGCCGATTTCCGAACCGTGGAATTTGGGAAAAGGGTGGGCCGGTTTCGACTTCGAAGCGGCGTTCAGACGCCCCGTCAAGGTCATGAACGACGCAGCCATGCAGGCGTTGGGTAGCTATCAAAGCGGCAAGATGCTGTTCTTGGGCCTGGGGACTGGTCTCGGGACCGCACTGATCGTGGACGGCATTGTCGAGCCGATGGAATTGGGACACTTGCCTTATAAGAAATCCACCTTTGAGGACTATGTCGGGATTCGAGGGCTGGAAAAGTACGGCAAGAAGAAATGGCGACGTTATGTGGCAGATGTAGTGCAGCGTCTGGTGGCCGCCATTGAACCTGAGGATGTGGTGCTCGGTGGAGGCAACGTCAAGAAGCTAAAGGAACTGCCTTTGGGTTGCCGCGCCGGTGACAACCTCAACGCATTTCTCGGTGGGTTTCGCCTGTGGAAAAAAACGGCCGCCGAGAAAAATTCCGCCACTGCAAAAGGGCGTCGTCTTCAACGCGGTTCGCGGCAAGCCCCGAGGAAAAGGCCTTTATGAAAACACCTTCACCCAGTCAGCTCGGCATGGTCGGACTCGGCCGGATGGGCGCCAATATGGTCCGACGACTCCTCAGGGCGGGCCACCAGTGTGCGGTGTTCGATCTATCTCCAAAAGCGGTCGAGAATCTTGTAGGTGAAGGAGCATTAGGCGCGGCTTCGTTCGCCGAACTTGCGAAGAGGCTGAATAAGCCGCGCGCTGTTTGGCTCATGGTTCCGGCCGGGGTTGTGGATAAGACCATCGCCGACCTTCTGCCTTTCCTCGAGGCCGACGATACGATTATTGATGGAGGCAATTCCTACTATGTGGACGACCTCCGGCGCGCGAAGGAACTAAGTCAGAAGAGAATTCACTATGTTGATGTGGGAACGAGCGGCGGCGTCTGGGGACTCGAGCGCGGCTATTGCCTGATGATCGGCGGCGAGGCGGAGGTCGTCCAGCGCCTCGACCCCGTTTTCGCCGCGCTGGCGCCCGGCATTGGGGATGTCGCGCGGACCCCTGGGCGTGAAAAACTGGGCGGCACCGCGGAACGTGGCTACCTGCACTGTGGCTCCAACGGCGCCGGCCATTTCGTCAAAATGGTTCACAACGGCATCGAATACGGCATCATGGCAGCCTACGCAGAAGGCCTGGGCGTTCTGAATGCCGCGTGCGCTGGCAACCAACTACACGAAACTGACGCCGAAACGACACCGCTGCGCCATCCCGAGTTATATCAATACGAGTTCAATTTGACCGACATCTCTGAAGTCTGGCGGCGCGGCAGCGTGATCGCCTCCTGGCTGCTGGACCTGACGGCAAGCGGGTTAGCCGTGGACCCGAAGCTTTCCCAGTTCAGCGGAAGGGTCTCCGATTCGGGTGAAGGCCGGTGGACGATCAAAGCGGCCATTGACGAAGGCGTGCCCGTGCCCGTGTTGACAACGGCGCTTTATGAGCGCTTCGCCTCGCGCGGGGAGTCGGATTTCCAGGACAAATTGCTTTCGGCGATGCGGTTCGGCTTCGGCGGCCATCTGGAAAAGCCTGCGAAGTGAGGGAGCGATGAGCGCGAGCCATTCCGACGCCCTCGTTTTTTTCGGCGCCACGGGCGACCTCGCCTACAAGAAGGTTTTCCCGGCGCTGCAGGCGATGGTGAAACGCGGTCACCTTGCTCTGCCGGTCATCGGCGTCGCCAAGGCCGGTTGGAACCTGGACCAACTCAAGGCGCGGGCGAAGGACAGCCTGGAAAAACACGGGGGACTTGAACGTGAAGCCTTTGACAAGTTATGCCAGTTGCTCCGCTACGTGGATGGCGACTACAACGATTCGGCGACATTCCAGGCGCTCCGGCGCGAGTTGGGTTCCGCGCAACGGCCGGCGCACTATCTGGCCATCCCGCCTTCCGCATTCGCAATGGTCGTGGAACAACTATCCCGGGCGGGCTGCACCAGCAACTCCCGTGTCATCCTGGAAAAGCCCTTCGGCCGCGATCTCGCTTCGGCGCGCGCGCTGAATCAGATCCTCCTTCAAACTTTCGACGAGAAAGCGATCTTTCGCATAGACCATTATCTGGGCAACCAGCCGGTCCACAGCATGTTGTACTTCCGCTTTGCCAACACTATGCTCGAGCCGTTCTGGAACCGCACTCATATCGAAAGCGTGCAGATCACGATGGCGGAGAATTTCGGCGTCCAGGGCCGCGGCGCATTTTACGAGCAGGTTGGCGCGGTCCGGGACGTGGTGCAGAACCACCTGTTCCAGTTGCTGGCCAATCTGGCGATGGAGCCGCCCATCCGCACCGATAGCGAATCTATCCGCGACGAAAAGGTGAAGGTGCTCAAGGCGATCTCGCCGCTCGATCCCAAAAACCTGGCGCGAGGCCAGTTTCGGGGTTACCGGCAGGAGCCGGGCGTGGCGGCGGATTCCCAGGTGGAAACCTTCGCGGCGCTCAAATTGCACATCGACTCGTGGCGGTGGCGTGGAGTTCCCTTCTTCATTCGCGCCGGGAAATGCCTCGCCGTCACCTGCACGGAAGTCCGGATCCACTTGCGACTTCCGCCCACGATGTACAAGCACTACGATCTGGAGTCGAATTACGTGCGGCTGCGGATCAGCCCCGATGTCGTCCTGGCGTTTGGCTTCAATGTGACTTCGCCCGTCGAAGAATCGAAGAGCCAGGTGTCGGAACTGTTGGCGAGCCGCCATCCGTGTGCCGCGGAGATGGATGCTTACGAACGCGTGCTCGGAGATGCGATGGCCGGAGACGCCACGTTGTTCGCCCGCGAAGATTATGTCGAGGAAGCCTGGCGGATCGTCGATCCGGCGCTGAAGGCCGACACGCTGGTCCATGAGTACGAGCCGAACACGTGGGGACCGCCTGAGGCCGAAAGAATCAAGCCTCCCGGCGGCTGGCATAACCCGGTCGTCGACAGTGTGGCATAGTAAGTCATTATGGCCAAGCCTGTGATTTGGACAGTGGACGATGACCCGGACGTGCTGCGAGCTGTCGAGCGCGATCTCCGCCGGCATTACGGTGATCGTTACCGTGTCATTTCCGCCGATTCCGGCGACTCCGCCCTCGAAGCCACCAGGCAATTGAAGCTCCGCAATGAAGCCGTGGCGCTTTTCCTCGTGGATCAGCGTATGCCGCGCATGTCGGGAGTCGAATTCCTGGAAAAGGCAATTGATCTCTATCCAGAGGCCAAGCGCGCATTACTGACTGCCTACGCGGACACGGACGCGGCCATCCGCGCCATCAACAAAGTGCATATCGACCACTACCTGATGAAACCGTGGGACCCGCCGGAGGAGCGCCTCTACGGTGTGGTGGATGACATGCTTGATGATTGGCAAACCTCCTACCATCCCACGTTTGAGGGCGTGCGCGTCATCGGCAACCAGTGGTCGCCTCATTCCACTGAGGTGCGCGATTTTCTCGGACGCAATTTCGTGCCCCACCAATGGCTCAACATCGAAACGGATGAGTCGGCCAAACAACTTCTCACCACAACGGGCGCCGACGCAACGGCGCTGCCTCTGGTCTTATTTCCCGACGGCTCGTTCCTTGGCGACCCGCCTGCTTCTGAGGTCGCCCGAAAGTTGGGCCTCAGAACCAAAGCGGAGTTTCCGTTTTACGATCTGGTCGTGGTTGGAGCGGGTCCGGCCGGGCTGGCCGCGGCGGTTTATGGGGCGGCCGACGGTCTCCATACCCTGCTGATCGAACGAGAAGCTCCCGGCGGGCAGGCCGGCCGGAGTTCCCGCATTGAAAATTACCTCGGTTTTCCAATGGGGCTTAGTGGCAATGATCTGGCTCGCCGCGCGGTCGCCCAGGCGCGGCGCTTTGGAGTCGAGATTCTGACACCGCAGGAAGTCAGCGGGGTTCGTGTCGAAGGGCCAACTCGCGTGCTGACGGTGTCGGACGGAGGCGAAATCGGTTGTCGAGCGTTGCTCATTGCTACCGGAATCGCTTTTCGTAAGCTCGACGTGCCCGGGCTGGATCGGCTTACGGGCGCCGGGGTTTACTACTATGCTCCCATGTCCGAAGCTTTTTCATATCGCGATGGCAATATATACATTGTCGGCGGCGCCAATTCCGCGGGGCAGGCAGCCATGTATTTTTCCAAATTTGCCCGTCAGGTAACGATGCTGGTGCGCGGAAATTCTCTCTCGGACACGATGTCGCAATACCTGGAAAATCAGATTGCGGCCACGAAGAATATCGACGTGAGATTGAACTCCAGCGTCATCGCGGTTGAGGGCGTCAATCATTGCGAGAAGATCACCATTCAAAACAATAAAACGGGCTCAACAGAAACGGTCCCCGCCAGTGCACTGCTGATCTACGCCGGCGCTGTTCCCCGGACCGATTGGCTCGCGGGAGTGGTCGGGCGCGATTCGCAAGGTTACCTGATTTCAGGTCAGCACCTTATGATGGACGGCAAGCGCCCGACCGGCTGGACCGCGGACCGCGATCCCTTCTACCTGGAAACCAGCGTTCCAGGGATCTTCGTAGCTGGCGATGTCCGTCATCGCTCCGCCAAAGGTGTCACTTCTGGTGTCGGCGAAGGCGCCATGGCGGTGAAACTGGTCCATCAATACCTCGGCCTGCTTTAGCCATGACCGCAAGTGAGCTACAGGAAGTACGTTCCACACCGCTGTTCGCGAAGCTGACGGACGAACAACTGGGTTGCCTTGACGGGGGCGAAGTAATCGATGCGCCTGTCGGCAAGGTGCTGGCGGCCGAAGGAGAGCAGACGGGTCTTTTTCACGTGATCCTCGAAGGCGAAGTTCGTGCAACGCGCACCTATGATCGACAGTCGATCCTTCTGGGCGTCAACAAGGCCGGAAACTACCTGGGCGAAACCATGCTGTTGCTCGGTATTCCATGGGTTGCGACGTGCGTTGTCTCCAAACCGGCTCGATTGTTCCGGCTCAATGAGGAGAGCTTCTTTCGGATGCTGACGACCTGCCAATCCGTGGCGCGAGAAATTTTTCGCTCCGCTTCAAATCGAATGCGAAACCTGGAAGGTTACTCGCAGCAACGGGAGAAGCTCGTTTCGCTCGGAACGATGGCGGCGGGTCTGGCGCATGAGCTGAACAATCCGGCCGCCGCCTCGCGTCGAGCGGCCGCCCACCTGCAACAGACCACTGACAAGCTACAGTCTTTCCTCTGTGGACTCGCCAAGTCTCTCGAGCCCGATCATTGGCAGTACCTCTTGAACGCTGCCCAGGAAGCTTCAGAACGGAAAGTCCCCGAACTCGATCACCTCGCGCGCAGCGACTGCGCCGAAGTAATCGCGAATTGGCTTGATAACCACGGTATCCCATCCGCCTGGGACCTTGCCCCTACGCTTGTGAATGCAGGATTGGACTCAGCCTGGTTGGATAAGTTGGCGGAGACAATTCCGCCAGCAAGCCATGCCGACGCCTTCGGTTGGTTGGAAGCGCGCCTGAACCTAAAGTCACTCGTCAACGAGGTCGAGCAAAGCACCGGACGGATCGCGGACCTGGTCAAAGCTGTCAAATCCTATTCGTACATGGATCAGTCCCCAATGCAGGAGGTGGACATCCACGAAGGCATTGAGAGCACGTTGACCATGCTCGGACACAAATTGAAGAACGTCACGCTGGTTCGTGCATTCGATCGGTCAGTGCCGCGTATTTTGGCTTATGGCAGCGAGCTCAATCAGGTGTGGACCAACCTGATTGATAATGCCATCTCCGCCGTAAACGGCACCGGCAAGATCTGCGTTGGCACCGGCCTGGATCACGACCAACTCGTTGTCGAAATCGTTGACAACGGCGCTGGCATTCCGCCGGAGGTCCAGGCACGCATGTTCGAGCCTTTCTTCACCACGAAATCGGTCGGCACAGGGACTGGCCTCGGCCTGGTGATCAGCAACCGCATCGTTGGCGACCGCCATGGCGGCGAAATTGAATTTGAATCCAAGCCTGGCGAAACCCGCTTTAGGGTCCGCCTTCCCGTCAACCGCAAGTCATGAGCGAAACGACTCAGTTCCTCATACGACATGGGCTGCCGCTGCTTTTTGCGGCAGTCTTTGTGGAGCAAATGGGATTGCCGATTCCCGCCGTTCCGTTGTTGCTAACTGCGGGCGCCCTTTCCGCGGCCGGGAAATTTAGTTTGCTGCTGGGAATCGTTCTCACGGTCGTGGCCTGCCTGATCGCCGACGTTTCTTGGTTTTATCTGGGCCGGTATCGGGGGAATAAGGTTTTGGGCTTTCTTTGCCGAATTTCACTCGAGCCGGATTCGTGCGTGCGGCGAACACAAAATGTATTCACGCGCTACGGTTTGCGCGGCATAGTCGTCGCGAAATTTTTGCCCGGCATGAGCACCGTGGCGCCGCCGCTGGCGGGCATGTCCGGAGTTCATGTCGGACGATTTCTCATGGCGGACGGGCTGGGTTCGCTGCTTTATGGAGTTGCTTTTCTTTGCCTCGGCTATCTCTTCAGCAGCCAAATCGAGCAGATCGGCGCAGCCATAAGCGACATCGGCGGCAGTGCGCTGACTCTGTTAGCCGCCCTTGCCGCGATATACATAGCCTACAAATACTGGCAACGGCAGCACTTGCTGCGCGAGTTGCGCATGGCGCGTATTTCTGTGGACGAACTGCGCCGCAAACAGGAGGCGGGCGAGGATCCGGTCATCCTGGACCTGCGATCGAGCGGCGCTCTCGAAGAAGATCCTTTGCTCATTCAAGGCGCGATCCATCTAAGAATGGAAGATGTCGAGAAACGTCGCCACGAGTTCCCCCGCGACCGGGACATCATCGTCTATTGCTCCTGCCCGAACGAGGCGACCGCTGCTCGAGTCGCACTGCTGCTGCAGAAACATGGATTCTCCCGCGTCAGGCCGCTGTTGGGAGGGATCGACGCGTGGCGGGAACAGAACTATCCCATGGAGCAGCGCAAGCTCGCGCAGGAGAAAACGGAACTAAAGGAAACATGAACTCTCAACTGTTCTCCTCCGTGTTAGTCAGGCAGCCGACATTGGACAGGGCTCGACGACGACCGAACGCGAATTCCATCGCCGTCACACTTTTGTTCTCGCTGGCAATACCTGTTGGTCTATCGGCGCTGGCCTGCCTGACGGGGTGCAAAGGCAAAGCTGACACGCCGCCGCCGCCCCCACCAACCGTCGAAGTGGCCACGGTGACGCAGGCTGATGTGCCGGTTTTTCACGAATGGATCGGCGTGCTGGATGGATTCGTCAACGCGCACATCCGCGCCCAGGTTAGCGGTTACCTTATCTCACAAAACTATCGGGAGGGCGATCCGATTAAGACGAACGATGTTTTGTTTGAAATCGATCCAAGGCCATTTCAAGCTGCCCTGGATCAGGCCAGGGGACAACTGGCCCAGGCGGAGGCGAGGCAGGGCAAATCGAAACTAGACGTCGAACGCTACGCTCCATTGGTCAAAGACAAGGCCATCAGCCAGGAGGAACTTGACAATGCGAAGCAGGCGAACTTCGAAGCTGAGGCCGCAGTTGTGGCCGCCAAAGCACAGGTCGAGCAAGCCCAATTGAACCTTGATTTTACAAAGATCAAGTCACCAATTGCCGGGATCGCCAGCATTGCCAACGGCCAGACCGGTGATCTCGTTGGGCCGTCCACGGCAGAACTGACGACCGTTTCGATGGTTGACCCGATTAAAGCGTACTACAACGTCACTGAGCAGGCTTACATCAACTTCGCGAAACTGTTTCTAACCGAAAGCAACCGCTATGAGCGCCTGCGGCAGTTGGAAATTGAGCTGATCCTCGCTGACGGCAGCGTTTATTCCCAGAAAGGCACGATTTACGCCGCCGACCGGCAAATCAGCCCCACCACAGGAGCGCTGAGGGTCGTGGCGCTATTTCCGAATCCGAATTTTGCTCTTCGCCCGGGTGAGTTCGCGCGTGTAAGAGTGAAAATCGAGGTCGCCGCCGGCGCGCTCTTGGTTCCTCAGAAGGCGGTTATGGAATTGCAAGGCAGCTACCAGGTCGCCGTCGTCGAAACTGATAACAAGATCCACATCCAGCCCGTTCGCGTCGGCGAACGGACTGGAGCCCTTTGGATCATCCAGCAAGGCCTCAGTCTCGGCCAGCGAGTGGTGGTAGAAGGAATTCAGAAGGTGAAGGAGGGGATCCCGGTGGACCCGAAGCCGACGGCTGAACATAAATGACTCGCGGGGGAACGACGAATGTCGAATGTCGAATGACGAAGGAAACCCGAATGACTAAATTGGAAAGTGATCTCTCTGATTACTCCGCGGGGCATGCCGTTTCTTTGTCATTCGGACTTCGTCATTCATTCGTCATTCGCCTGCCGGGCCGAAGCTTCCGAGCGAAGGCCGGTCATTGGACATTCGTCATTTAGTCGCCATGTCCAAATTCTTCATCAACCGCCCGATCGTCGCGATGGTGATTTCCATCATCATGGTCATTGTTGGCCTGGTCACGCTGGTGGGTCTGCCCGTGGCGCAATTCCCCAAGGTCGTTCCTCCCGAAATCTACATCCAAGCGAACTACGTCGGCGCGGATGCGCAAACGATCGAGCAATCCGTTGCCACGCCCATCGAACAGCAAATGAGCGGCGTGGACAACATGAACTACATGTATTCGATTAACGCCAACAATGGCTCGATGCGGATATTCGTCAACTTCGACCTTGCCACCGACCCCAACATTGATCATGTCCTGACTCAGTTGCGTTACGCACAGGCCGAATCGCAGCTGCCGGCTGACGTTCGAAATTTTGGCGTCACAGTCCAGAAATCCCTCTCGGCGCCCCTTATCATCATTTCGCTCAACTCGCCAAAGGGCACCCGCGACGCCGAGTTTCTCGCCAATTACGCTTACATCAACCTCACCGACCCACTCAGCCGCGTGCCCGGCATTTCGCAGGTGCAGGTCTTCGGCGCCGGACAGTATGCAATGCGGATTTGGGTAAGACCTGACCAACTGGCCAAGCTCAACCTCACAGTTCCAGAGATCATCAACGCCATCGCGGCCCAGAACAATGTCAACCCAGCAGGCAAATTGGGCGGCCGGCCCAGCCCGCCCGGACAGCAATTCACGTACACAGTGCGGGCGCAAGGGCGCCTCGTTTCGGAGGACGAGTTCGGGAGCATCGTTGTTCGCGCCACTCCGGCCGGCTCCATCGTTCGCTTGAAGGATGTCGCCCGCATCGAACTTGGAACCGCGGACTACGAAATCGTCGGTCGTTTCAATCAAAAACCCAGCGGCATTCTGGCCTTGTATCAACTGCCCGGCTCCAACGCCATTGAAGCGGCCAAAGGCGTCGAACGGCTCATGGCCGAGTTGAAACAGCGCTTTCCGTCGGATCTGGATTACGACATCACCATCGATACGACCCGGGCTGTCAGGGAGGGAATTCGCGAGATCGGCAATACGTTCTGGGAAGCGCTGGCCCTTGTGATGCTGGTCGTGTTCATCTTTCTGCAAGGCTGGCGGGCGGCGTTGATCCCTCTCTTGGCGGTTCCAGTTTCGCTGGTTGGTACGTTCGCAGTTTTCCCGCTGTTGGGTTTTTCCATCAATACGCTGTCCCTTTTCGGTCTTGTTCTGGCCATCGGCCTAGTGGTGGACGACGCAATTGTCGTAGTAGAAGCGGTCGAACACCACATCGAAGAAGGGATGTCGCCAAGGGAAGCAACGTTAAAGGCGATGGAGGAGGTTTCCGGCCCGGTCGTGGCCATCGCGATCATTCTGTCAGCAGTGTTTCTCCCGACAGTCTTCATTCCAGGCATCACGGGTCGGCTCTATCAGCAATTCGCTGTCACCATCGCGATCTCCGTCCTGATCTCCGCATTCAATGCGTTGACGCTGAGTCCTGCACTGTCCGCGTTGTTGCTGCGGCCCAGGCAAAAGACCAAGGGTCCTTTAGGCTTGTTCTTCGATCGCTTCAATCGCACGTATGGCCGGTTGACCGATGGCTATGTTGGTCTTTGTCGGGCGCTGATCCGCAAGTCCGCGATCAGTCTGTTGTTGCTTGGGATCATCGCGCTGGGCGCCGGTGGGCTTGCCCAACGGCTTCCTTCAGGTTTCCTGCCCGAAGAGGACCAGGGGTTTCTTTTCGCCAATGTTCAGCTTCCCTTTGCCGCTTCCCTGGATCGAACTGTGGACGTTTGCAAGCAAGTGGAAGACGCCGTGCTGAGCACCCCTGGCGTCAAAGCTTGCACGACCGTCGTCGGTTTCAGTCTGCTCAGCTTCTCACGCAACACCTACAGTGCGTTTCTCTGGCTGAGATTGAAAGACTGGCGGGAGCGCACGAAGCCAGAGGAAAGCTATGAAGCGATCAAGATGCACTTGAATCAAAGACTTTCTCGCATCCCAGGCGCGATCGCGTTCGCATTTCCGCCCCCTGCCATTCAAGGTGTCGGCACCTCCGGTGGATTCACGTTTGTCCTCGAAGACCGGGCTGGAAAGGACCTTTCGTTCCTGGCGGCCAACGTCAATAAATTCATGGAGTCCGCGCGCAAGCGTCCGGAGATAGCCAGCATCAACACTACTTTCCTTCCCATCGTGCCACAACTCTATGTCAATGTGGATCGCGACAAGGCCCTCAAGGAAGGTGTCGAGCTCACGGAGGTTTACAAGACCTTGCAGACCTTCATGGGCGGCTATTTTATAGATTACTTCAACCGCTTTGGCCGCCAGTGGCAGGTCTATCTCCAAGCCGAAGGCGATTATCGCACACGCGCCGAAAATCTGGGCTTGTTTTATGTGCGCAACCACGACGGGGAAGCCGTGCCGCTTGCTGCCCTCACCTCGACCAAATCCATTTCCGGGCCGGAGTTCACCATGCGTTATAACCTTTATCGCAGCGCGCAGATCATCGGCTCAGCCGCGCACGGCTACAGTTCCGCCCAGGCCAACAAAGCCCTTGAGGAGGTGTTCGCCCAGACAATGCCGCCTGAGATGGGCTACGACTATCTTGGGATGTCGTTTCAAGAGAAAAGGGCCCAGCAAGGTGTTCCGCCAGCCGCTGTTTTTGGACTCTCCTTCCTTTTTGTGTTTTTGATTCTGGCCGCTTTATATGAAAGCTGGAGTCTCCCCTTTAGCGTCCTGCTCGGCACACCCGTCGCCGTGTTCGGCGCTTTTCTCGCTCTCTGGTCGAGGCACATGGTGAACAACGTCTTCGCTCAGATCGGCCTGGTCATGTTGATTGGACTGGCAGCCAAGAACGCCATCCTCATCGTCGAATTCGCGCGGCTCGAATTCGAGAAAGGCAAACCGCTCATCGAAGCGGCCCTCCGTGGCGCCCGCATCCGCTTGCGGCCGATCCTGATGACCTCTTTCGCGTTCATCCTCGGAACGCTGCCTTTGGCGCTGGCGACAGGGGCCGGAGCGGTGGCGCGACGCATCATCGGCACGGTGGTCATCGGCGGAATGCTCGCCGCCACGTGCATCGCTGTGCTCCTGATTCCGGTGACGTTTTATGTAATTGAGAAGCTGGCGACTCGGGCGAGAAAAAAGGCACCCGTAGCACCACTAAGTTCTGCCGCAGGCGCCAGCGAGCCATGAGGAACATCCAAGAGCCAAGCTCCAAGCTCCAGAGAAGATCCAACGGCCAAGCTCCAAAGCAGGCAACGCCAGCACTGGCCGTGTCGGAATTTAGATCTTGGTGTTTCTCTGGAGCTTGGACCTTGGCGCTTGGATCTTGGTGCTTGGTGTTTCTCACCAGTTGCTCTGTCGGTCCCAATTTCAGCCGGCCAAGCATCGAATCCCCCACTGCCTTTCGAGGAGACACCGCTCCCACGAACAATTCATTCGCCGACCTGGATTGGTGGCGAATCTATCAAGACAAGACGCTCCAGGCATTGGTCCGCGAAGCCTTCACGAATAATTATGATCTGCGCATCGCCGTGACCCGCGTGGAGCAGGCTCGAGCGGCTGCCATGCAGGCGCGGTCCCAGTTCGTACCCAGTGTTAACTACAACGGCTCCGTCAGCCGCGGGCGCAATGAGGAGTTTGGTTCAGCGATCCCGAATGGCGCCAGCACGGTGAGCTCAGGCTCAGCCACGTTGAATGCTATCTGGGAAGTGGATCTATGGGGCCGTGTACGGCGTCTGAACGAAGCTGCTCGCGCCAGATTTCTGGCATCCGAGGAGGTACGGCGCGGGATTCGGCTCACGCTTTTGGGTGAGGTCGCGGCTGACTATTTCCGATTGCTGGAACTGGATCGGGAACTGGAAATCGCCAGCCGCACAACCAATTCTTTCGCTGAAAGCTTGAGAATCTTTAGCCAGCGTGTAGCCGGCGGGACCGCATCCGCGCTCGAGTCATCTCGCGCCGAGGCAGCGCTTGCCGACGCGACCGCGGCCATCCCTGCCATTCTGGATCAAATTTCCAGCACCGAGAATGAGCTTTGTCTGTTGCTCGCGCGGCCCCCAGGTTCGATTCAACGCAGTGGCCCGGTTTTCGACGGCATGCTTCCGCCCGAGGTCCCCGCCGGATTGCCTTCGTCCCTGTTGGAACGCCGCCCGGACGTGCGAGAGGCTGAGCAACAATTGCGAGCCGCCAACGCGCAAATCGGTGAATCAGTCGCCGAGTTCTTTCCCAGGATCGGACTTACCGCGCTTTTGGGCAAGGTCAGCCCGGAACTGTCGGCGATTACGCTGGGCAGCGCCAACGCCTGGGGCATCGGGGCCACGGCGACCGGGCCGGTGTTTGAAGGAGGCCGGTTGGTCGGCCAGTACCGCCAGGCAAAGGCCGCGCGGGACGAAGCTGTGCTTCGCTATCGGCAAACCGCCCTGGCCGCATTGCGCGACGTTTCGGACGCGCTCATATCCCGCGAACGGCTTGCTGAAGTCCGCGACCAGCGGGCGCGGCAAGTCACCGCCTTGGAAACTGCGGTCAAGCTCTCCGCGGAACGGTACGCCGCCGGGAAAGCGAGCTATTACGAGGTGCTCGAATCCCAGCAACAACTTTTCCCGGCGGAGCTCAACCTGGCCCGCGCGCAGCGCGATCAACTCCTGGCAGTGGTCGCGCTCTACAAGGGCCTCGGCGGGGGTTGGAAGGATGAGACTCCCGGTGATCAACAAGCGAAAATGCGAGCAGAAACAAAACGGCACTGAACAGGAACTTTGCCTATAAGGCCCGCGTTCCACAAACACAAGCTCCTTCGGAAGGTCGAGGCACACCTCCAGGCGAAGGATTGAGAGCGCGTTTGAAAATCGTAGCCGCCGACGTAAGGATGCGGGTCTTTGCGGGAAATAGGGTTCCGCCTCCTCACGTCAGCGGCTACCCAAATGATCGTGGCTCCTGGCGCTGCAAGAGTCACACGCCCTGGGTGCTGGCCGTAGGATTGGCGGTTAGCGCAGATCTGCAGGCGCAAACGGCTGACTCAGCTTCGTCTCCCGGCCCACTCCCGTTCAAGAAGGTACGGTATGACGAAAATTATGATTACTTGCGCGAGCCCTCGAAACGCACCGATTTTCTCGACATGATTAAGTTCATTCCGCTCAACGCGCAGCAGGATTGGTATTTGACGCTGGGTGGAGACATTCGGGAGCGATACGAGTATTACCACAACAGCCTTTGGGGCCGCGGTCCGCAGGATGGGGACGGGTACTTGCTGCAGCGTTACATGGTTCATGCCGATACTCATTTCGGGGATTACTTTCGGGTCTTCGCGCAATTCAAGGGCGGCCTGGAGGATGGCCGCACCGGTGGGCCTCGACCGACCGATGAGGATGTGTTCGACCTGCACCAGGCGTTCTTCGACGCGCGCATTCCGTGGTCGAAGGAGGATTCGTTGACCCTTCGGGTTGGCCGCCAGGAACTCGCTTATGGTTCCTCGCGGCTGATTTCGATTCGCGAAGAACCAAACGTCCGGCGCAGCTTCGATGGGCTGAAAGTCATCTTCAAAGCGAATGGTTGGCAAGTCGATGCTTTTGCCGTAAAGCCCGTACGGACGAAAATGGGCGTATTTGATGACGACCCGGACCCCGACCAGAAATTTTGGGGACTCTATGCCGTGACACCGGTTTCGTGGCTGTCCGGTGGCAGTGTCGATCTTTACTACCTCGGGTTGGATCGGAAGAAAGCGAGCTTTGATCAGGGCACAGCCCACGAACTCCGGCACTCTCTCGGTACCAGAATCTGGGGACGTAAAGCGGGCTGGGACTACAACTTTGAGTTTGTGTATCAGTTCGGCAGCTTCGGAAGCGGTGAGCTTCGGGCATGGACGGCGGCCTCAGATACAGGCTTTACCTTTGAAAATGCTCCAATGAAACCCCGTTTCGGTTTCAAGGCCAATGTCACGAGTGGCGACGAGGATCCTGACAAAAGGGATCTCCAGACCTTCAATCCGCTATTTCCGCGCGGCGCTTATTTTGGTGAGCCGGCGCTGATTGGTCCGGCAAACCACATTGACGTTCATCCCCAAGTGGATTTGGCCTTGCTCAGGAACTTAACCCTGTCCGCGAACTGGGACTGGTTTTGGCGGGAAAGCACACATGACGGCATTTACGGCCCCGCGGTCAACCTCCTTCAATCTGGGAAAACCAGCGACGCCCGTTACGTGGGCAGCCAGGCGGAGGTAATGCTCGAATGGCGGGCCGACCGGCATTTCACGTTCAACGCGGACTACGCCCATTTCTTTGCCGGCGATTTCCTGAAAGAAACAACTCCGGGCAAGGATGTGGATTACTTTTCCGCGTGGGTCACGTATCGTTTTTGATCAGGTATCAATTTCAGCACCTCGGCATGAAGCTCCTTCGCGAGCTCTTTCCGATTTGTACTGCTCGGCTGCACAGCGGCAAATCGCACGGAAACATCGACGCGCCTCCTGCTGAGGAGATTGAGCAAATGAGGAACCAGGATCATGTCCTTCCAGTAACACACTTCCTCGGCTACGTCCCCATCGGCCAGGCGATACTCGATCCGGCTAACTGACAAACCGTGGGAACAATTTGTCGCAGGTTCCAACAAAGCGGACTTGAACGGCAAAACGGTTCGACCGTCCGAGCTGGTGCCCTCCGGAAACAAAATCACCAGAACTTTCTGATCCAAAGCCGTTCGCAGCTCCTCCGCCAAAGGTCGAACCTGAGTTCGCCGCTCTCTATCGGCGAATAACGTGCCGCCGAGCCGAGCCAACCAGCCGAGTACCGGGTAGCCTTTGAGCTCACGTTTGGCGACGAAAATCGAGGGCGTCAGAGCGCCCAATGCCAGGATATCCAGATAGCTCAGGTGGTTCGAGACGAGCAGACCGCTCCTGGGGATCGGACCCGCAACACGGAACTCCGCGGCAAAGATCCGCAATACGCGACGGCAACCCGCACGGACCCATCGCGCGCGAGCCTCCAGTGAGGAAAATCCGGAGAGAAGCAGAACACGAGGGATAAAGTTGATGGCCGCCCACCCAAGCTCAGTCGCCAACCACAATAGCCGCACGCCTACCCGCACGGGACGCTTCAAAGCGCCGTTCATATATTGCACGACCCGAGCACTTCTCTTACAGCTTGAGTCCCTGCAATCTTTTCGGGAGCCTTGGCGCCGGCCTTCAGGAGCGCCGCAACGGTCGCAGCGTAATTTCCCGTCGCTCGATACCAGCCATGTTCCGAGCCATGGATGGCCCAGCCCAGTGGCGTGCTGTGAAAATCCGCGTCAGTCTGTTCCAGAGGCGGTTTATGCCGCAGGATTTCCTGGACCATTTCTGCATTTCCGTGAAACGCACCCCAATGTAGCGGCGTCGCGTCGTGCTGGCCAACCGCGTCCACTGGCAAACCGGCCTTCAGCATGATCCGAACTGCCGCAAAGTTGTTATTTCGGGCCGCATGAGCCACCTGGCGACCATACGCTGCGGAGAGGCGCTCAACGAGCGCAGGGTTATGTTCGAGCAACAAACTTACGGCAGATTCGTCTGCCTCCCAGCAGGCGGCGATAAATTTCACGTCCGGTGTGCTGTGTTCCATCAGCAACCGGAAAACTTCGTCGTGCCCGAACTGTTTCGCCACATCATGCGGCGAAACATACCAACCCAGAGTCCATTGGTAGATCGTGCCGCCTGACCGTGGATTTATCATGGCAAAGTATTCGTTGCTCACGCGCGTATGAATGCAATCAGGGTCGGCGTCCAGGTGGCGCCGGACGAGTTCGGTATCGCCCAGCGCGGCGGCCATGAGAATATCTGTCCGGCAGCCGCGCCCAACAAGGTAACGCGCAATCTGCTGCCGGTCGCGTATCATCCATTGCGCTGGAGTGGATTCGTGGTCCACGTCGCGTGCGTCAATGTCAGCTCCGTGCTCCAGCAGGAAACCTGCGATCCCGACCGTGCTGGCAAAATGGAGCGGGGTTTGACCATCGCCGCCGCGGGCGTGCACCACGGCCGGATCAACAGCAACGAGTTCGCGTAGCCTTTCGAGCATGCCGAGCCGCGCCGCCGCGTGCGCGTCCACGACTGCGCCACGCTGGATGGCATAAGTGGCCAACTCAGGCTCGGCGCCGTGCAATAGTCCGAATCCTCCGGCCCACCAACGGCTCTTGGCATTGATATCGGCTCCGGCCTCAAGCAGCGCATCGAGCATCTTCTGGCTCCGCGCGTGAATGATCGCCGGGGAATCGAAAGGTCCGACCGGGTCGTTGATTTTCGCTCTGAGCTGCGGATCGCGTTCGAGCAGCTTGCGAAATAACGCCACATCATCCTCGGCAAATGCTCGCTTGAACATTTCCAAGGAATTGCCAGTGTCCAGTGACATATAACCCTTCTGCTATCGCCCGTAGTCCGCCGTCACGCAAGCATCAAGGTTACGATTCTATCTCTGTATCCGCGACGGGCGCTCCCCGGTCGTTGTCGTCGTCCCTTACGAGCCGATTCAACTTTCCGTGACTCGAGCCCTAGCTGCCCTCGACCTCTGCGAGGGCCTTGCGGTGCTGAAAGCAAAGCCGTGCTCCGCTCGGCATACTCCTCCGGCTCCGCCGTAGCCGAGAGAACCTTGAACCAAACCGGCAACACCTTGGGCCAGTCCACTCGGACCTGCCAGGAGCCGCTCTCGTCCGCAAAAAAGATGACGTCGTCGCGGCCTTCATCGATGTGGTTCAGCAGGCCGAAGAGGATGTCCATGGCCTCACACAACCCCGCCGGATTACTCTTCTTTGCGTTGATCAAACAGCGATCAAGGAGCCGACGGTACTCGGCAATCCACGCGCTCGTCCCAGCGGACTGCTGCCTATAGTTCTTGGAATTGACGTAGAATGACTCGTAATACTCGCCGGCCAAACTGGCCTTCTGAAAACGCTTCACATCCTTGAGCAAGCTCGGTGCCGTCGCTTTCTCCACGTCAGGGCGCAGCCGCTTCAGATCGATGTACTTCTTCGCGATCTGGTGGAGCTTGGCCGGGGGCGAAAGCTCGAGGGCGTCATCCAACATGTCGAAAACGTACTCGATTCCGAGCTTGCGAACTTCCGCGCGGAGTTTGTCAAGGTCAATTTGAATGGGCTTCCGTGCCATTTTCACTGTCTTTCGATCCGGCGCAACATTACCGGGCGATTTAAGTACCGAAGTCGAAATCCGTCGAGCCTCTGCAGGAAGCGGCCGATGCCACCGGTCTGTGCATCGGCGTCGCGCGGTTCCTGCTGTTGGGCCGCCACTTGGTCATAGGCGGAAAGGGACCATCGTCAGAAATAGGTCCATCAATGGCCGCAAACTCGAAATATTGATACTCACTCATTGCTCCGCTTTCTCTTAGCAGGACAGGAGAGGCGCCCTGCGCAGACCGATGAGAGTGCTAAAATCCGGTCTCAGCGAAAGCAGCTTTCTTTGGAGCTTCCATGCGAGCGCTTTCGTGCTGGCCAATTTTCGAGACATCAAGTGCACTCAATCATAACGCGGTTCGTAGCCGGCTTTCGTGGACATTGAAAATGCGGGACTGGTGGGTTCGATTCCCTTTACGCGATCCAAACCGCAATAATCTGACAGGCAGGAAGCGTATGTCTGTCCTCTCAGAGGGTCGTTCGCACCGGCTCTGCCATCTGCTCTAAGACGGCGTGGCATCTTTCCAAACCACGCCAATCAACGCCTGTTCCTTCTCGATCAAGGTCCGCAACGACTGTCTCATAATCCGCTCCGACAACGTTGTGTTCCGCACCAGCATCCGGCGAAAATCCCCCGTTGACCATCTCAACACCACCACCTTCTCGGTCGTTCGCAGCGAGGCCACCCGCGGGATCCCGCACAGCACCGCAAGTTCCCCCAGGATCGTGCCCGGGCCCGATTCCGCCAGCGCCAGCATTTTCCCCTCCCGTTCCACAAATACCTGCACCTTCCCGCTCAACACCAGCAGCACGAACGTTGCCGCATCGCCTTCACGGCAAAGTATCTCTCCCGGCTCGTGCTCACATATTGTCCCGTCTTCCAGGAGGAATTGTGCTCCGTGTGGGGTGAATCCGTGAAACAGCGGCAGGCTTGTGATTAGCGAAGCGTATTGTTCGTTCATAATCCCGGGAACTCCGCCAACAATAACTTCAAGGTTCCCTGCTGGCCATGAGAAAGTTGGTGGGTGTACATTGCCTATAAGCAAAAGCCGACGTGGGACTCCGGCCCTGAGGATTCAACTTTCCATGACGCGGGGCTTCGATATGTTTCCGCAATGCAAGACCATAACGGCTTAATTGACATCTTCTGCCCCTCCTGTTTTCTGGCCCTTCTGATTATGTGCAACCCTCTGCTCGCCGCGGTCGATCCCACCACGTCCACCCTTGAGCGTTCAGCGATCGACGAGAATTACAAATGGGACCTCAGCAAAATGTACCCCAGCGAAAAAGCGTGGGAGTCGCATTACAAAGAGGTGGAATCTATGATTAGCCAGTTCGCCGCCAAAGCCGGCAAAGTGGGAGAATCTGCCCGCTTGCTTCTCGACGCACTGAAGCTGCGCGATCAAATCAACATCCAGCTCGAAAAGGTTGCTGGCTTCACTTCGCTCCGCCGCGATGAGGACATGCGGGTCACTTCGAATCAGGCGCTGTTTCAACGGGCCCAGACCCTTGTTGTCAAGTGGGGCGAAAGCGCCTCCTGGTTTCAACCAGAGCTGCTCAAGATCCCCGAAGGCAAGTTGCGCGACTGGCTCAATCAACCTGAGCTGAAGGTTTACCAGCACTACTTCGATGACCTGTTGCGGACCAGGGCGCATATCCTCTCACCCCGCGAGGAGGAATTGCTGGCCATGTCCAGCAAGTCCACCGAGGCTTCCACCGAGGCCTTTGGCCTGCTCAGCAACACCGAACTGCGCTGGCGCACGGTGAAAGATCCCGAGGGTAAAGAGGTCGAGATCACGAGTTCCTCCTATACGGCCGCGCTACAGTCAAAGAATCGCGACTATCGCCGCGCCGCATTCGAAGCCTTGATGGCCAGTTTCCTGGACGTCAAAAGCACGCTCGCGTCAACGCTGGATGGAGCGATGCAGCGCGATTGGTTCTACGCAAAAGCCCGCAAGTATCCCACCTCACTGGCCGCCGCGCTGGATGCCGAGAATTTGCCGAACAGTGTTTACGACAACCTCATCAAAACCATCAACGACCATCGCCATTCCCTTCAGCGCTACGTCGCCCTCAAGAAGCGCGTGCTCAAGCTCGACCAGATCCATTTCTACGATCTCTACGTTAACCTGGTGGACGTCCCGGAACGCCATTATACCTTCGAAGAGTCTCGCCGGCTCGTGCTCGAAGGCGTGAAACCGTTCGGCGAAGACTACGTCAACGTCATGAAACAGGCGTTCGAGTCGCGCTGGATCGATATTTATGAGAACAAAGGCAAGCGCAGCGGCGCCTACAACGCCGGAAGTTATCTCTCGCCGCCCTACGTCCTGCTGAATTTCAAAGGCAGCTTCAACGACGTCTCCACCGTCGCGCACGAGCTGGGCCACGCCTGCCAGAGCTATTTCGCGCAGAAAAGCCAGCCGCCGGTTTACGCCGGCTATCCGATGTTCACCGCCGAGGTCGCTTCCACCGCCGGCGAAATTGTTTTCAAACGTTTCATGCTCGACCAAACCAAGGATCCTAAAGAGCGGGCCTTTCTCATCAACCAGATGCTTGAGGACATGCGCGGCACCATTTTTCGCCAGACTCAATTCGCGGAATTTGATCGCACCGTTCACACCCTGGCCGAAAAAGGCGAGCCGATCACCGCCGAAGGGCTCATGAAAATCTGCCACGAACAGTACGAACGTTACTACGGGCCTGATTTCGTGATTGATTCACCCCTCGACGTCGAGGGGCTGCGCATCCCTCATTACTACCGTGGCTATTATGTTTACCGCTACGCGGACAGCTATTGCGCCGCGGCGGCCATTGCCCGTCATATCATGAACAACGAGCCTGGCGCCCGTGAGCAGTGGCTCAAATTTCTCAAGGCCGGCAACAGCATGTACGCCATTGATATGCTCAAAGTCGCCGGCGTCGATATGACCACCCCCAAGCCCATCGAGGATGCCATGGCGCTCTTCGAACAATTAGTTTCCGAACTGGAAAAACTGCTCTGACCGCCGCCTCTGGCTCGCAGCGGTTTTCGACACGCTCGACGGTCGTTCTGAAACAGACCCCGTCACGGGTTGTCCTTGGGTCGTGTACTCCAATGGTTCGTGTGAGGTTGGCCCCCATCCTGCGACCAAGCGTTGTCGTAACAATCCCTACGCGTGCAAATCGCGGTCTCGTTTACTGGCTTTTCCTGATCCTTTTTCTTCCAAAAGATCGCTTTTGGAGGTAAAAAGACGCTCGCCGATGCACCGAGCCCGGTCTGACGAGACGATTTTTTCCGAGGTGCTGAGCCTGCCTCCCGATCAACGGGCCTCCTACCTCGACGAGGCCACCAAAGGAGAGAAACTTCAGCGGCAGCGGATAGGGTCCCTTCTTAGCAGCTATGAAGCATCCAGCTTTCTACATCCGCAGCAATGCTTGTTCGATGTCGGGGATTAAGTCTTCTGGCGCTTCACACCCAGCGCTCAGCCGAATAAACCCTTCTGGTATGGCGTCGCCGCCCCAACGAGCGCGGCGCTCGGCAGTGGTATGGACGCTGCCGAAACTCGTGGCCTCAGAAATAAGCTCACAGGCGCCCAGAAACCGCTCCGCACGCGCGCGATCTGGCAAAACAAAGCTGACAACGGGTCCGAACAAACGCATTTGTTTGGAAGCAAGTTGGTGCGCCGGGTCCTTCGGCAGCCCTGGATAGCGCAAGCCTGTGACTTCGGGGCGGCTCGAAAGATACTCGGCAATGGCCAGCGCGTTCTTACATTGCCGTTCCAGCCGCAGTTCCAGCGTCGCCAGCGACCGATGCGCCAGCCAGACTTCCATCGGGCCCGGCACCGAGCCCATCTGCGTGCGCCAGATTCGCAGCTTATCAACCAAAGCCGATTCACGCACTGCCAGATGGCCGAGCACAAGATCCGCGTGACCAGTCAGCGCCTTTGTATCCGAGGCAACGGAGATATCGGCGCCCAATTCGAGCGGGACCTGGCCGAGCATGGTTGCCGTCGTGTTGTCCATTGCCACAAGCGCGCCGTTAGCGTGAGCCGCTGTTGCCAGAGCTCTGATGTCGCACACATCCAGGCCGGGATTGCTTGGACTTTCCAGCCAGAGCAATCGCGCGCCGGCGAGCATTTTCCCCTGTGCATCATTTGACGTGGCCGCCTGGCGCACAACGACCCCCATCTGTGCAAAAAAACCGGTCGCAAGCATTCGAGCCGTGTAGTAACAGTCACTCGGCATCACCAGCACCTCGCCGGGCTTGAGAAGAGTCCCAAATACCGCGGCGACTGCAGCCATTCCGGAAGCGAACACCAGAGCGGTACCGCCTTCGAGTTCGCCCAGAGCGAGCTCGTAATTCGTCCACGTCGGGTTATGGAATCGGCCATAGGTATGGGGCACGTTTGCTGGATGGCCGGCCGCATGAAACGGCCCGGCGAAGATCACGCCTGGCAGGAACGCGGCGCCTTGAACCGGCTCTGGTTTGCCCGCATGCACGACTCGAGTGGCATTCCGCAATGGCGGACCTTCCATAAAGTTTCCCTTTTACTCTGACTCTTGGCGCGTAATCACGCGCTCTTAGCTCTGCAAAAGCAAATGTAAAATTTGAAAGACAAACATCCGCTCAGTCGGTGACCTGGAACTCGAAAATGTTTTCTGAGATGGGTTTGCCGGACTGGTCGCGGACCTCCGCGCGCAGTTCGTGAGGACCTTTACCTGCGGCGGACCATTCTACCGTTCCCAATTGGCGAACAGAATCTTCGGCCATCGTGGCCGGCCACTCGCCCGCAGCTTTTTGCGCTCCCTGCGAATCGAGGATGCGCCAGTGAACGGAGGCGTTGGGCACGGGCTCCCATTTGTCGTTGATCCCCCAAACACCGCAGCGGAAACGCTCGCCACTTTTCCACTCGTCGCGATCGTATTCCAGGCTGGCGCATACGGGCGCGAAGCTTCGTTGCACGGTGTAAAAGACTTTCGTCGGGACGCGATCGAAATCAATGGCGGCCATGGTAACCGACGGCCAGATATCGATGGCGTGGAAATGGCAGATACCGCCGGCGGGGTTGTATTTCAAGCGGCGACTGCGTTCGAGGGCGATTTGGAACAGGCGCGACACGTAAGCCTGAGTTTGCGGGATATAGTCCTTCAGACTCAGGTCGCCCGGCTCGCCCCAGGCCTTCATGGCTTCGGGTATTTGGAGCCGGCGGAAGAACCAATCGTCGGCATGGTCACGGATGGGCCATTCGTTGGGCATGAATTTGATGAGGGTCTCGTAGTTCGGCAGGCACGTGGCGCCCAATTCAGAGACGAAAGGTTCGCTCATGTTCGTGTATTCCCACAACGAGCCGCCATACCAACCATGATACACATGGGCGTCGCCGAAACGGCCGGTCGAGCGGACCATGGGACGGCGTTGCGGGTCGAGCAGGGCCGGGCGCGGCGCCAGGTGCTTGGTCAGGTCACGATAATTCTCCAGGCTTTCCTCGTCGCAGGTGGTCCAGGAGACGACGCAGGGGTGATTGCGCACGTAGCGGATGAGCGGATCGTAAAGCGCGGCGGCGCGCAGCGAAAAGGCACGGTCCTCCGGATACCAGGCCTCGAGATAATCCTGCCAAACCATGATGCCCAACTCGTCCGCCAGGTCGTAAAATTCCGGGTTCGAGAAATGGCAATGGAGCCGGATGAGGTTGATGTTCATCTGCTGCATTAGTCGCACGTCGCGCTCGTACGCGGCGCGGTTCATTTCCGAAAGGTAGAGGTGATAGTAATAGTTAGTGCCGCGGATAAACAGGCGGCGCCGGTTCAAGTACCAGGTCCAGCCAACGCGCTCGATTTCGCGGATGCCCACCGCCAGGCTTTGTCCGTCGATTACGCGCCCCGCCTCATCCCGCACTCTCACATCCAACGTGTAAAGGTTCGGCTTGCCATGATCCCAGGTCCACCAGAGCTGCGGATTTTTTACTGGGATTACGAGTCGCGTCGAGCGACCAGAGGCCTGCACCTGCGCGCGATGGCGCTCAGTCGAGGAAAAGTTGCGCGGTGAGAGCGTCAGCTCGATGGTCGCGGCCGGACCGAGGATTCCATCGAACTCGAGCTCGACTTCCACTTCGGCGTTACCATCATCGGTGAGCCGGGTGTCAACGGCCAGGTCCTTGATCGCGACGGCGTCCGAAGCCAATAGCCGGACAGGGCGAGTGATGCCGAGCGGCGTGATGTCGTCCGGCTTCTGGTCCACCGCGCCATAGGCGCCCTTCACCGTGTAGGAGCGATGTTTCCAGTAATAGTTGACGGGCGCCCATGTGCGGACGAGCAGTTCGTTGGCTTGACCGGAGCGGGCCTCCGAGGTGAGGTCGTATTCATAAGGATCAATGTAGCCCTCATGACGACCGAGCCGCGCGCCATTGAGCCATGTGTCGGCATAGTAATCCGTCGCGCCAAACTGTAGCCGTAATCGCCGGCCGGCGAATCGTTCCGGCACGGTGAAGCTCCGGCGATACCACCACTCTTTGTAGCTCACCCACTCGGCGTCCCGGCTGTAAATTTTCGACGGATCAAGCCACTGCGTCTGCGCGCTGCCCGGAACTTTGACATTACGCCAGCCATTCGTCGGCGGTCCGGCGCCCTTCTCGCACCAGGCCATCTCCCATTCTCCATCGAGGGATAGCGCGTCCGGTAAATACGGCTCAGGTGCGTTAGTCACGCTCTCCGGATCGACTGCAAGCTGACGCTCGGCAGGATGCTCGATGGAAGCGCTCTCGTCCGCGGCTTTGGTTACCTCGATCAGCAGCGGCTGCCGCAGAACGCGGTACTCGCGCCGGGCTTCCAAGGGCGTATTAGAGCCGCGCCACGCGGGAAACGTAATCGCCACTTCGGTTTCACCTCCGCTCTTCTCCGCCAGAAAGCGTCTGGAACCGATGCCCGTCCAATTCAAATTGGTGTCCAGCGCCACGAAGCCCAGCGCCCCGTAATTTTCAGCGTGCTGATAATAGACGGCATGCCCGCCGGGAAGTCTTGGCCACTGCCGCGGGGCGATGTCGTGGTCGGGCGCCTCCTCAACATCAGGCCCGTTGGGCCAATTATACTCCGAGCCATTGACGCAGCGGTCGAATGGCAGATAAGGCAAGGCGGAGACGGCGGTGAACCGAAAACCTTTGATGGCTCGCCAAACCAGCGCTCGGCTCTCGGCAGTCCACGCCAGCTCCCAGGTCTCATTGGACCGTTCCAGGCGCACTTTGCCGCGCAATGGGCCAGTTTCAACCAACTCAACTTTTGTTAGCGGCCCTGTGCCGCCGAGGCTGGTCCAGCCGGAATTGCCGGCAGGCACGCCCTCGACGGGCTTGAAGCCCTGGGCCTCCGCGGCGTGTATGTCGTCTTTCAATGATTCCCGGTCTTCTGGTGAGGTCTCGGCCAGGTTGAGCGTACGGTGCGTGTCGGCGCTGAGGTTGAAGGCCTCGACGAAGGCTGCTGTCGGCAGGTCGATCAACACGCGGAAAAGGCGGTTGCCCAGTTCGAGTCGGTTCAAGCCGAGTTTTCGCGCATGGACTTGATTCACGAAATTCCTTTTCGAATCCTGCGCGGCCGTGATGCGGTACTCGGGCAACTCGCCGGGAATGAGGGTCGCTGGGAAAAGGAGTGCGCCATCCACCGCTTGCCAGGGCAACTCGCTGCCCTTTGCATCCACCACACGCCAGGCCGGCTGTCGCCCGCCAATTTTGGCAAGAGGAACGGCGACCACCTCGTTGGTTCTCGGATATAGGCCGGTGGGTTCTTCGACGCGAACGGTCCATACCTCCGAGGCGCTCGAAGGTTGTGCCAGGGCGGCCGCGAACAGGCCGAGCAACAAAAACAGGACGCTCTTCACGGCCCGAAGATATAGTCCGCCCCCGGCAGGCACAAATATTCCAGCTTAGTAATTCTTCATCCGCTCCATCTTCGCGCGCAGGCCGCGGCTGCACGCCTTCAGGCCGGCTAGCTTCGGATCGGCCTTTGCCAGTTCGCCAAGGTTCGACACAACCTTGTCCACAGCGCGAACGACGTCTTGCACGTCATTGTCGTCGCCGATGAGCATGAACTGTGGCAGCCAAACTGATTCCTGGTAGCCGGCACGCTCCGAGACCAGGCATCGGCACTTGGTGTAGTCCATCGGTCGATCGCGGCCCACCGCGAGCTGCGGGCAGTTTTCCTTGTTCACATAAAACAGGTCGCTGCTGTATACCGGCTCGTAAAAGCGGCCATCAGACGGTATCCCTTCCTTTTCCAGAGCCGCTACAAACAGGTCACGGCTGGGGGCCGAGCCATTGGGTCGGTACTGGAACACGTAGTGGTAGATCGTCTCGCGCGTCAGACCCTTCTGCGGTGGTAGCGGACGAACATGAGGCAGTTTGCGCAGGGCCTGATCCAACTGCGCGGCGCGACGAGTGCGCTGTTCGCAGAACTCCGGCCACATATCCAGTTGCCCGATCAGCAGCGCCGCCTGCAGCTCCGTCATGCGGTAGTTCGCGCCAAGCATTTTTCGCTGGAACTGGTCGGTAATGCTCGGCCGGCCGCAGTTGATAATCGTTTGCAACGCCTCATAGCAATCGAGCCGATTTGTCAACACGATGCCGCCTTCGCCGCCGGTCATCAGCTTGCTCTCCTGGAAACTAAAGCACCCGGCATCGCCCGCCGCGCCCGCGCCCCGTCCCTGGAACTGCCCGCCGTGAGCGTGAGCGCAATCTTCAATCACAACCAGTTTGTGCTCGCGCGCGATAGCCAGCAGCGCGTCCATATCCGCGAAGCGCATCGCCATGTGGACCGGCATGATGGCGCGAGTGCGCGGTGTAATCGCGTCGCGGACGGCTTTCGGATCGAGGCAGTAGGTGTCCGGATCCACATCGGCAAAAATAGGCACTCCTCCCGCCTGAAGCACGGCCACCGCGGTGCCATCCCAGGTGTAAGCCGGCATGATAACCTCGTCGCCGAATTTGAGCCCCAGCGCTTGCGTCGCCGCGAACAGCGCCACAGTGCCGTTGGCCAGGCAAAGCCCGTATTTGGCTCCGTGCAATTCGGCGAAACGCGTTGCGAATTCGCCCGTGTATTTGCTTGGCACTGGGAACCCGCCCCAATGTCGGCTTTTGACGACTTCAACGATTCGGTCTATGTCCGATTGCCGGTATTGTGGCCAGGGAGTGAACGGCTTGTTGCGGATGGGTTCTCCACCGAAAATGGCTAGTTTTGACATGGCAGGGAAGAGTTTAAGCTGGGAAACACGAATGGACACGAATTAACACCAATGACGCTTTCTGCGGAGCATATCACAGGAGCACTGATCGTTTTCAACGTTGAGTGACCCGTATCGCGCCTGTAAAAACAGCTTTGCTTGCCTCGTTTTCATTAGGTTTATTAGTGTCTATTAGTGGTTTGTTATTTTCCTTGCACTGCATCATCGGTCTCAATCGGCGCGAACTGGAGCGGCTTCTTGAAGAAGGACGTTCGCCAGGCCCCGTAAAGCACACCGGCTGTCAGCCAGCACACGCCGATGATTAGTGTTATCCACGCCAGACTGACCCACAGATAGAGGCAAATCAGAAATCCCAGAATCGGCGGGATGAGGTGGCGAACGCGTCGATCCCGCCCGCGCACATAATAGTGGACCATGGAAGAAAGATTCACACCCATGAACCCGAACAGCGCGCCGAAATTCAGCAATTGCGCACCTAAATCATAGCCCCGCTGGTCGTAATCCAGCGCAAACGCCGCCACAAGCGCGATCCCCCCGACGAGCATGATGTTGTTGCTCGGAACACGCGTGCGCGGATTGACATAGCCGAAGAACTTGCTCGGGATCGCATTGTCTCGCCCCATGCCGTAGAGGAGCCGTCCCGCGCCCAGGTGCGCGCCCGCCCCGGAGCCGATCGTGGCAACCAGCAGGGAAACGGTCACAATGGTGAACAAGGTGTGGCCACCGACCAGCCCGGCCACATGCGAGAAGGCATTTTCGAGGCTCGGAAAAGTGGACGCCGGCTTCGGCCACGCCAACTGTGCCGTATAAACTTCCAGTGACGCCAGAACGCCCGTGATGAGACAGACCAGCACAGTCGCCAGCAGCACGTTGCGCCGCGGATTGTGCACTTCCTCCGAGAGCGTCGAAATGCCGTCGAAACCGATGTAGGTCAGCACAGCCAAAGCAGCGCCGCTCGAAATGGCTTTCCAGGAAAAGGTCGCGGGATCATAAAACGGGCGCCCGAAGGCCGCCGCATCCGCGGGCGGATTCTGGAATAGATAGCGGATCGCCGCGACGAAAAACATGAGGATGACAAGTCCCAGCGCCGCCGCAAGGAGCGCGTTCGTTCGCGCGCTGGCTTCAATGCCGCGCAAATTCAACCCGGTAAACAGCAGCGCGAAAAAGATGAACCACACCCAGAGCGGAACAAACGGCAGAAAGTGCAGATCCACACAGGCCTTGCCGCACCAAATCACACAGATGATCGGGTTCATGACGTAATCGAACATCATGCTCCAGCCGATGAGATAGCCCGGGGCCGGATGAATCTCGCGGCTGACGTAGGCATACGCCGAGCCGGCGCTGGGATACGCGTTGGCCATGCGGCCGTAGCTCAGCGCCGTGAATAGCATCGCCACCATGCCAATCAGAATCAGGGTGACAACGTGACCGTGGGCTTTGTCGGCAGCCACGCCGTACAACGGCATCGGCGCCGTCGGCTGGATCAGGATAATCCCGTACACGACCAGGGCTGGCAGGTGCAGCGCGCGTTTGAGGCTGGGCGCGCTGGGTTGCGGTTGGGCTGCGGGCGTTGTGGAGCCGGTTTGCATTCTGATCGCCGGCGCATAGTTCACGAACAACGCAGCGCATTGTCAATCCGCTGATTTTCCTCGACTCCAGGATTGACGACCGAAATAGATGCTGAATGGTCTGCAGCGAGCGCCCTCCCCGTTTGATTACTTATTTTTCCGTGCCCTGTGGGTGAAACGGCATGCTTGAGAATCAGCTTGAAGTCATTGGCAAAGATGCTTTACTTACTTGTATAACCCATGCGTCCGAGCGGCCAGATCGTTCGCACTTTCTCATCCTGTTCATGGGTCGCTCGATGGCGAAAGCTGGACGTCCATGCCCATCAGCCGCCAGCGTAGCTCCCCGCGGTCGAACGATGCTCCCCTCCGACCAAAGCACAACTGAGACTCCGGGCCAGGATGCCTGGTTCAAGACGACACACTGGAGCGCAGTACTTGAAGCCCGTCAGCGAGATTCTGCTGAAGGTCATGCGGCTCTGAGCAAACTTTGTCAAACGTATTGGCGGCCACTTTACGTTTTTATCCGCCGCCAGGGTCATAAACCGGAGGATGCGCAAGATCTGGTGCAAGGCTTTTTTGCTCAAGTCCTCTCCAAACACTACTTCAGCGCTGCGGACCCGGAAAAGGGCAAGTTTCGCTCGTTCCTTTTGGTTGCCCTGAAGCGGTTCATGGCCAACGAACACGACCGGGCGAACCGCCAAAAACGGGGTGGTGGTCAGGAGTTGATTTCGTTGGATGCGCTAGAGACCGAAAGCCGCTACCTTTCCGAACCGAGGGACGACCTGACGCCGGAAAGAGAGTTCGAGCGGCAGTGGGCGACTGAACTGCTGAAGCAGGCGTTGAGCCGTCTGAAAGCCGAGTGGGGCGCTGCGGGAAAACAGCAGCTTTTTGCGGAACTGGAAGTCTTCCTGAGCGGAGATGCCGAGAGCGGTTCCTATTCGGAAGCTGGTCAGAGGCTCGGGCTAAGCGCGGAAGCGTTGCGATCGAGTGTTTATCGGCTGCGCCGGCGCTTCCGTGAGCTGTTGAGGCTTGAAATCGCCAACACGGTCGATACGCCGGAAGCCATCGATGAGGAACTGAGGAATTTATTCGCGGCCTTGTCCTAACTCGAAGCAGAAAGAATGTCACGAACTTGCCTTTAAACTTAAGTACCTGAGCAGAGACCTTATTCCCAGTGGGATTGCGTCTGCCCTCGGATGAGCGATCAATCAAATCGCGAAGAAGCCATTGTTGAAGCGGTGCTGGCCCTGCCACCTGCCGAGCGTGGCGCCTGCCTCGACAAAGAATGTGCCGGTGATATGGCTCTCCGGCAACTGGTTGAGGCGCTCCTCCGTGCGCATCATCAACTGGGCCGGTTGCGCGAGCAACCCACGGAGACCTCACCAAAAGGAACATTCCGACTGTCCCTGGTAGTGACCGAGAAGCCCGGCGACAGGATTGGCCACTACAAATTGCTCCAACAGATCGGCGAAGGCGGATGCGGTACGGTGTACATGGCCGAACAGGAAGAGCCGGTCCGCCGCCGGGTCGCACTGAAAGTGGTAAAGCTGGGAATGGACACCAAAGCCGTCGTTGCTCGCTTCGAGGCCGAGCGCCAGGCCTTGGCCCTGATGGAGCATCCGAACATCGCCAAGGTCCTGGACGCAGGCGCGACCGACACGGGCCGGCCCTTTTTTGTCATGGAATTGGTTAAAGGGATTCCGATCACCCGCTACTGTGACGAGAACAAGCTCGATACGCGACAGCGCTTGGACCTGTTCATCCAGGTCTGCCAGGCGGTCCAGCACGCGCACCAGAAGGGCATCATCCACCGCGACATCAAGCCTTCCAACATCCTGGTGGCTGATCATGATGGTGTTCCCGTTCCCAAAGTAATCGATTTCGGCATTGCCAAAGCCACTTCCGGCCAGACGCTCACCGACAAAACGCTCTTCACGGCCTTCGAGCAATTCATCGGCACGCCGGCGTACATGAGCCCCGAACAAGCCAAACTCAGCGGGCTTGATATCGACACACGCTCCGACATCTACAGCCTGGGCGTGCTGCTCTACGAGCTCCTGACCGGCAGGACGCCGTTCGATGTCAAAAGATTGGTCAAGGCCGGCATCGAGGAGGTTTGCCGCATTATCCGTGAAGAAGAACCGCCACGACCTTCGACTAAACTGAGCACTTTGGATGCGGCTGAACAGACCACAGTGGCCAGGCAACGCCACTCCGACCCGCCCAAGCTGGCGGGCCTGATCCGCGGCGATCTGGACTGGATCGTAATGAAAACGCTGGAGAAGGACCGCAACCGGCGGTACGAAACCGCCAATGGGCTGGCGATGGATCTTCGGCGCTTCCTTAACGAAGAGCCCGTGGTCGCTCGTCCCCCCAGTAACTTCTATCGTTTCCAAAAGCTGGTGCGTAGGAACAAGCTCGCCTTCGCTGCCGTTGGAGGTGCGATGTCTGCCTTGCTGATCGGGCTGGCGGTCTCGACCTGGCTGTTTGTACGAGAGCGCATTGCGCGGCAAAGAGTCTCGACCGCCGAGCAGAAGGCGAAGACCGCGGCCAGCAAGAGCGAGCAGGTCGCCCAGTTCCTTAAGGACATGCTAGCTGGCGTTGGCCCGTCAGTTGCGTCGGGCCGGGACGCAACGCTGCTGCGAGAATTACTGGACAAGACCGCCACGCGGGTGGCGAGAGACCTGACGAATCAGCCAGAGATCGAGGTTGATTTGCGAAACACCATCGGGGAGGTCTATCGAGCTCTGGGCGAACACGAAAAAGCCGCCCAGATGCACAGGGAAGCCCTGAACAGGGTGAGAAGCGCGCTTGGCTACGACCATCCCGCAGTGCCCGTCTCGCTCAACGATTTGGCCGGGGCGCTGCTCGACTTGGACCAGTTTAGGGACGCGGAGAGTTTGAGTCGCGAGGCAGTCACTTGGTTCGAGAAACGCGGCACGAACCGCATCGACCTCGCCGCTTCGCTGGACACCCTCGCCTCTGTTTTCTATTCCCAAGGTAGTCGGTCCAACGCTCTGGCGCTTAACCGAAAAGTACTCGCGTTGCGTAAAGAGGCACTGGGTCCTCACGCTGTGGAGGTGGCCCAGTCACTCAACAACCTCGCGCTCGTGTTGCGCGAACTTGGCTCATTGCCCGAGGCCGTGAACATGTTCGAGGAAGCCATTGTGATTTGGAGGCAGCCAGCGAACACGCCCAGTCCTGACCTGGCCACAGCGCTTAACAACCTGGGTCTTGTCCTGGCTGACGAGGGCCATCTGCCCGAAGCAGAATCAAAGCTTAGCGAGGCCTTGGAAATGTGGAGAAAGCTGATCGGCAAGGACGAGCACATCAAGGTGGCCGAGTCTTTGGATAACCTTGGCGCGGTTCTCCGCAAAGAGTTTCGCCTTCCAGAGGCCCAAGCCAGGCACCGTGAGGCATTGGAGCTCAAAAGAAAGATATTTGGTGAGCAGCATACGAGCGTCGCCACCTCGCTTCACAACTTGGCCCAGGCGCTCACCGAACAAGGCCACTTCGCTGAGGCCGAACTGGAGCAGCGGAAGGCCCTGGCAATTTTCCAAAATGCCTCCAATACAGCCTTCGCGGCCGTGGCCCTCAACAATTTGGGCAACGTCCTTTATCGACAAGGCAGGATGGCCGAAAGCGAAATGACTTACCGTGACTCGCTGACGATGCAGAAAGACCCTCCGCAAATGGCAATAACGCTCGATAGCCTGAGTTTCCTTCTCGGCCAGGAAGAAAAACTCGAGGAGGCTGAACTAAAGGCGCGGGAAGCCTTTGAGATGCGCTTGAAGCTGTATCCCGAGGGCAACCCAGCGGTCGCAAGATCTCATTATACTTTGGGCAGCATATTCGAAAAACAGCACAGGCTGCCCGAGGCAGAGCAAGCTTACAAGCAGGCTCTCGCGTTGCGCAGGCAATTCCTCGGCGATCAACATCCAGAGGTTGCGCGGTCTCTCCACGCGCTGTCCGTCCTCCTTCAGCGGCAGGGCAGAGAAGCTGAAGCTGGACCGCTGGCGAGTGAGGCCCTGGCAATCTTTGAAAAGAAAATTCCGGATGACTGGCAGACCTTTAGCTCGCGGAGCCTGCTTGGCGCCAGCTTCGCCGCGCAAGGCAACTACGCCGAAGCCGAACCGCTGCTTCTCTCCGGCTACGACGGCATGAGACAGCGCGAAGAGTCAATTCCTCCCGACGGCAAACCGCGTCTGAAGGAAACCTGCAAGCGACTCGTGCAGCTTTATGAGAGTTGGGGGAAACCGGAGAAAGCCGCAGAATGGAGGAGCAAAGCGTTAGATCTCGAGAAGCCTCAAGCCAAGGGCCGTGCCGATGTGCCAAACGCGAGACCCAGGTGACGCCTGCCCAGTCACCCGTTTCCTCAAGGACATTCGGCAAAATCGCAGTTTCCTCCCGCTCCTCCTCTGAATAGTTGCAGCTTAGCGGAGTCGAGTTGAGCGGCCTCGAAAAATGGCATGCGGAGAAATCCTCAGAATTCGCGTCACGGCCCACCGTTTTTGCTTAAGTAATCCACTGGGACCCGAAAGCAAGCGGCTTACTACGAATCATGAAAAAACGAATGCTTCTTTTCAGCCTGATTGCGCTAAGCAGGTGGCCCAACCTGGGGGCGGCTACCTTTACGGTGACGAACCTATTGGACAGCGGCGCCGGGTCGCTGAGGCAGGCAATTCTGGATGCGAACGTGGCCCCTGGAACCGACCGAATTGAGTTCAACATTCCAGGGCCTGGCCCTTACCGTATCCAACCGACGTCACCCCTGCCCGATATCACCAGCCCGGTCGTCATTGACGGCACCACTCAACCAGGCTTCAGCAACAAGCCCATCGTCGAGTTAAACGGGGCTTTGGGTGGAGGCGATGGGTTGCTCATCAGTGCAGGCAGCTCCACAGTCCAAGGACTCGTGATTAACGGCCTCGCAAACATTGGCATCCTTCTACGGACCGCTGGCAACAACGTGATCAGAGGAAACTATATCGGAACGGATGTCACCGGGACGCAGAGTGTTCCCAACTTCTGGGGTATCAATGTCTTTGGCGTTTCCAATAACCGTATCGGCGGCACCAACCTGACGGATCGGAACATCATTTCAGGCAACCGTGACCGAGGGATAAACTTCTACCAGGCTTCAGGAAATGTTGTGCAGGGCAATTTTATAGGTACGGACATTACTGGGACGAACGCACTGGGAAATGGATATTTTGGCATTATTCTTTGCTGCTCCCCCGCCACAAACAATCTTATTGGCGGGACGACGCCGGAAGCGCGCAATGTTGTCTCGGGCAACGGTCATCAGGGGATCGATATAGAGAGTGGTGCAAGTGCAAATGTGGTTCAGGGAAACTTCATCGGCACGGATGTCAATGGAACAGCCAAGTTAGGTAACGCTGCGGACGGTATTCTAATTATTAGCTCGCCCAACAATCTCGTTGGCGGGACCAACTCCGCGGCGGGAAATCTCATCTCAGGCAACGGTATTAATGGCGTTGAAATGATTGGATCCGCCACCACGGGAAGCCTGGTCCAGGGCAATTTAATCGGCACAGACAGCACCGGCACTTCGCCGCTGGGAAATCTTGGCTCTGGAGTGGGCCTGTTCGGATGCGCCAGTATCACGGTGGGCGGCGTCAATAGCGCGGCCCGTAATCTGATCTCCGGCAATGCTATCAATGGCCTTGTGATCGCAACCGACAGCGGAACCGGCACTGCTTCTATCGGAAACAAAGTTCAAGGGAATTTTATCGGCACGGACAAGACGGGTCTGGTGGCCCTCGGCAACGGCGAGGACGGCATTTTCATCAGTGCGGGCGTTAGCAACATCATCGGGGGCTCCGCTGCCGGCGCGGGGAACGTCATTTCTGCCAACGGTCGGTTTGGGCGCGTAAATGATGGGAGCAGCGGGATTGAGATCTGGGATGGCGCCTCCGGCAATTTAGTCCAAGGCAATACCATAGGCACCGACGCCAACGGGTCAGCAAACCTTGGAAATAAGGAGTATGGCGTGTTCATTCAAAATTCGTCTGGAAATACGACCGGCGGCACAACAGCCGGGGCGCAAAACCTGATCGCGTTCAATCAAAAAGCCGGTTTTGGGATTCAGTCCGGGACCAACAACCCGATCCGAGGCAACTCGATTTTCTCGAATCAGGGCCTTGGGATTGATCTCGGACTCGACGGGGTCACTCTAAACGATGCCGGTGACGGCGATGGTGGTCCGAACAACCGACAAAACTACCCAATTCTGTCATCCGCGTTCGCGAATCCCGACGGCACGACAAGAATTCAAGGGACGCTTAACAGCAGTGCCAGCACACTGTTCAAGCTGGACTTCTTTGCCAGCCAAATCTGCGACTCCTCAGGTTACGGTGAAGGCCAATATTATCTTGGGTCTGCGCAAGCGATGACCGACGCTAGCGGGAACGCTGGATTCAGTATCTCGCTTCTCTCAGCACCGGCGTCGTATCAGGTCATGACTGCCACGGCAACCGATCCGAACGGCAACACGTCTGAGTTCTCTCCTTGCTTGACTGCCGGTGGCCCGGATGTGCGGTTGGCGTTGCGCGTCTCGGGCGGCGTAATCCTAATCTCCTGGCCAAGTGGCGCTACCAGCTACCGTCTCCAGTCCGCACCGGCTCTCTCGCCGCCGGTCCAATGGAGCGATGTATCAGGGAACATCTCCGATGACGGCGTCCAAAAAACGCTTGCTATTAGCAACAGCCCATCGCTCGCAAATGCATTCTTTCGCCTCGCCTACCCATAACAAAGCGCACCAAGAACCCACGTAAAAACCATCCAGGAGCGAAACGCGCCTGAATAGAAAGGAATCAATGAAACGTTCAACCAAATCGAGTCCTAATCCCTGCACGCGGCAATTAACGCTAAGAATCACGGCGATTGCGGTGAGCCTGGTGGCGCTCTGCGTTGTCGCAGGCGTGAAACCAACGCCGCCTGTGCTTTTGCCTAATTCAGCGCCCTACGGAAAAACCTACGGCGAATGGTCGGAAACATGGTTTCAATGGAGCTTCTCGCTACCAGTGACCAGCCATCCCATTTTCGATACGGCGGATTGCAGCGCCGGACAATCGGGTCACGTCTGGTTCATTGGCGGCAACTATACCGGCACGCCGGTGACTCGTAATTGTACGATTCCGGCGGGGACTGCCCTGTTCTTTCCCATACTGAACTTCTGGGCCGATAACACCGATTGTTCGAATGGGCAGAGGATCTCGGATGGAAACTCCGAGGGTTTTTTGCGAAGCTTGGCAGCCAGCGTGATGGACCAGGCTGCGAACCTCAGTTGCACGATCGATGGTGTGGCCGTTCAAGGTTTGACTGATCCGCTCCTTACGCCGTATCGGGTCCAAAGCCCTACACCCGGCGGTTTCAGCTATACAGTGCCCGGGAGTGATAACATCCTCACTTTTCTCGGGCTGGCTTGTTGGTCGAACACCGAGGGAACCCCAATCCAGGTGGATGCCGCGGTTTATCATCCCATCAGCGACGGTTTCTACATTTTGATCGTGCCGCTGTCCAAAGGCCGGCATGTAATCCATGCGCATGGAGAGATCGGCAACCCTTCGGTATTCACTGAGGACTTCACTTACAACATCACCGTTGAATGATTGAGGTTGACCCGCAGCCTGTCAGTTGCCCGCGGGTCGCGCTTCATGCGAGGCAAGCCGACGGAGCGAATCAATCTTGACGCGTCAGAGGGCGAGGCGGATGCTGCGCCGCGATGAAGGCTGCATCCGGGTCGTCGCATTCACTGTGGATTGTCTCGCTGATACTCGCGTGTCCGCCTGTGGAGTTGCGGAGCGGCGAAGCCACGGGCGCGGGAGCGCAGCCGTATCCGACAGGCAGCCATTTACAGTTGGTGCGGCGGTTCTTCACGGCTGCGGATGGGTTGCCAGGCGATGTTATTCGGGCCCTGACAGCGACGCGTGACGGCATCGTGCTGGCCGCTAATGATCAGGGCGTGGCGCGGCTTCGGGGTGAGCGTTGGGTAAAAGAGTCGGGGCCGCCCGGAGCCGGCGCGCTGTTCGCACCCGCCCAGGGACCGAGCGCGCTGGCTGGAGCCAGCAATGGCGTTTGGGGGTTGAATGAGGGCAAATGGCAATTGGAGGCGGAGAATCCGGCCAACGTGATCTCGTTCGCCGCGGATCCGGACGGTGTGCCCTGGGCTCTGGCGCCGAGCGGCGTCTGGCGCAGCGACTCCGGCTGGCGTCGCGTCCATACAATCGCGGACGACGTACTGGCTGAACCGCGGAGCCTGTTGCCAGCAGGCTCGAATGAAGTGCTCGTGGCGGCTGACACCGGGCTGTTCGCCCTGGCTGGCAAACGTCGTTATTGGCTCAAGCTCGAAGTCCGTCCTGGTGGCCTGCTGAGTTCACGCGTGCGAGCATTGGGCCGGCTGGATCCGGATCATTTTCTTGTTGCGACCGATCAGGGACTAAATCTCTCCAACGGCGGGCGGGGTTGGTTTTCCTTTACGGGGAACGAGGGCCTGCCAATTTTGGATCTCACGCGAGTCGCGGTCGGGACTGACGGGACCGTCTGGCTCGGCTCCGAGCAAGGCTTGATGCGCTGGAAGGACGGTGGCTGGACTTACCTGGCCGGCAAACGCTGGTTGCCTGACAACCGCGTCACAGCGATTGCACCCGCCGCCGACAGCTCGGTCTGGGTAAGCACGCCGAAGGGAGTCGCGCACATATTCCATCGCAAGCTGACCTTGGCCGAGAAGGCGGCGATCTTGCAGCGCGACCTGGAGAGTCGCAATCGGCGTCACGGCTACGTCACGATCATGGAACTCCGCGCTCCGGGGCAGATCGAGGGCGCCGTGCAGGAAGTAAGCGACAATGACGGTCTTTGGACGTCGCTTTACATAGCCGCCCAATCATATCGCTACGACGTCACCAGGTCGCCGGAAGCCAAGGCCCAGGCGTGGCGTTCCATGCAGGCGCTGCTGCGACTAGAGAGCATTTCCGGCATCCCCGGCTTCCCTGCGCGAGCTATTTGCAATGTCAATGAGCCGCAATTCGGCAAGCACTCGCTGCGCTCCGACTCGGAATGGCACGAGTCACCGGTCGAAAAGGGCTGGTACTGGAAAGGTGAGACTTCTTCGGACGAAATTGTCGGCCATTACTTTGGCTGGTATGTTTTCAGCGAGCTCGCGGCTGACGATGAGCAAAAGCGCCAGGTACGCGCCACTTGCAAGCGCGTGACGGATCATATCCTCGACCACGGCTATTATCTGCTCGATAAAGATGGCAAGCCGACAACCTGGGGCTTTTGGGGGCCAGATCGGTTGAATGATGATCCGAAGTATTGGGAGGAGCGCTGCCTCGGGTCTCTGGAAATGCTCTCGCACCTGAAGGTAGCGATGCGCCTGGTAGGTGAGCCGCGCTACGAGCGCGCCTATCACGAGCTGATCAAGGCGCATCAATACGCGCTCAACACTCTCATCGGGAAGCTTCCAGGCGCAGTCAGCCACGACGAGCAATTGTTTTTCCTCTCTTACTATCCATTGCTCCAGCTCGAGAAGGACCCTGGCCTGCGCGCGATTTACGCTGACAGTATTAGACGCTCCTGGGATTTGGTGCGCGTCGAAGGCTGCCCGCTGTGGAATTTCATTTACGGTGCTTCAACCGGCCAACCTTGCGACGTCGAAGCCGCTGTGCAAGCGCTCCGCGAAATCCCGCTCGATTTCATCCTATGGCGGACGAAGAATTCCCACCGGGCCGACCTCCGCGCTCCGCTCTCTCAACCGTTGCCCTGGACCGAACGCCTCATCCACAAGTGGGACCATACGCCCTTTTTGCTCGACGGCGGCAACGACCTGACGGAAGGCGACCAGACGATCTGGCTCTTGCCATATTGGATGGGTCGCTACCACCGGTTGATTGATTAGAGCCCTCAACCTTCATAGTAATCATCCTCGGCGATGTCAGGGATGCCGATGACCAGCACCCGCATCCGGCCGCGCGCCCCGTGAACGACGCCTGGCGGGATGTGAACGATTGAACCCTTCGAGACGTCGTGTTCGACGCCATCCAGGCTGACGGCACCGCCTCCATCTAAAACGTAGTACAGCTCCGTCGAGCGTTTGTGATAGTGCAACCTGGCGCCATCTATGTCCACGGCATGAGCCCATGCTGCGGGAGAAAACTGCGCATCCTCGCGGCTAATTAACCGATCGCGCCAGCCGCATGTGCTCCGTTCGCGCGCCGTATGGCCCTCGTGACGGATCAAAGCCGGAGCCGAGGGCAATGTGCTTTCGCTATCATTCATGGCGTCTCTATCACTCAATTCCGGCTTGCGGTCGAGTTCAAAGATCGAGCTTTGGTAACCGGTTTGTGAAGCCGGAGCGTGTCTGTGGCGAAGCCCAGTCACAGCACCGACAAATGAATTACGCTTCCGATTCGGAGGAGACACAGTAGTCCGACCGCGCTCCGCCCTCCGCCCTCCGCATTCGATTTGAGTGGTATCGCTCCAACGGCGCTTAAGGCCTGAAGAGTCTCCTCAATGCGCGCGGATTTGATAAAAGCGAGCGGAGTAGTTCAAGGAGTTTGTATCAATAAATTGAATGGAGCCAAAGCCGCCGGGTGCTGCCGTGCCGGCCAGGGACCGATCCGAGAGATTCGTCGAGGCATAGACCGAGTGCGTGCACGTTTGCGTGCCGTCAATCAAGAGCAGGAACGTGCCGTTGGTCAGATTCTGCGCCGATGTGATCATCGGTGGGCGGCAGCCGCTCGTGGTGAATTGAGCATCGCCGCCAAATGCGACACCCGCCTCGTTGGTTGCCACCACGCGATAATGATAAGTCGTGCCCGTGAACAGGCCGTTAAGATTGACGCTGAGCCAGGTGCCAAAGGGCGTCGCCAATTGCCAACTCGCCCCGTGAATTGCGCCGTCTTTCGTCGATGATGGGCCTTTCGACGGCTGAGGGGGGGAAACCCCGCCTTGGCGGTCAGCTTCCTGTTGGAGCCGCTGCTCCAACCGCCGACGCATCCATTCGCGTCCTTCCTCCAACACTTCCAACTCGATATCCCGCAATGACTGTGTGGTTGATTTGTCCGAATTCATATTCCTTTCTATGGGTTGAGGTTCACGTCTTCGGATGAGGAACCGTTCTGACGCCTCTATTATGGCCGTAGTGTCAAGATGCGCTCTGTACCCACGAGCCAAAGCAATACAACTTGCCGGAGGCGGGGAATCCTGCGATGCTAGTGCAGTGGTTTGGCTTGGACCCGGGCTAAGCCGCCGACTGGTATGCCGCAGAACCGTCTGAAAGTGTTGTTGATCGAGCATGACCCCGGATTCACACGGAGTGTCGGCGAAATGCTGGAACAGGCCCGCGATGTGCCGGCAGAGATGCTGACGACGAGTGGGTTGCGGGACGGATTATCGGCCATTAACTGCAACAATTTCGATGTCGTGGTGATGGATCTTTCGGTGCCGGATGGGGCCGGCCTTGGCAACGTCTCCCTGCTCCGAGCCGAAGCGCCGCAACTGCCGGTTATCGTCGCGGGTGAGGCAGATAACGAAGCGGTGGCCCTGGAAGCTGTGCATGCCGGCGCGCATGATTACCTTGTGAAAAACCAGCTCAATCCCGGCTGGCTGGAACGCTCGATTCGCCACGCGATCGAACGGCATCGGACGGATCGGGCGTTGATGGTGGCGGAGCAAAAGTATCACAGTGTCTTCGATCACCTGGTGGAAGGCATTTTCCAAACCACGCCCGACGGACATTACCTCATGGCAAATGCGGCGCTGGCCCGGATTTATGGCTACGCATCCCCCGAGGAGTTGATCCAAACCCTGACCGACATCAGCCGGAGCTTGTATGTGCAGCCGGGCCGGCGCGAGGAATTCACCCGGCTGATGCAAGAACACGACACCTTGAGCGATTTCGAATCGCAGGTGTACCGGAAAGATGGTTCGGTGATTTGGATCTCGGAAAACTGCCGCGCTGTGCGGAACGCCGACGGCCACCTGTTGTACTATGAGGGAACGGTTGAAGACATCACGCAACGCCGTCAGGCGGAGGAAAACCTGCGGAATTCTGAAACACTTTATCATTCACTGGTGGAAACCCTCCCGCAAAATATTTTCCGCAAAAACCTGGAAGGCCGGTTTACCTTCGCCAACCAGCAATTCTGCAAGATTCTGGGCCGAAAGCTCCATGAAATCGTCGGCAAGACCGACTTCGACTTCTTCCCGGCCGAACTCGCTGAGAAATACCAGCGGGACGACCGGCGGGTGATACAGACCGGGAAACTGTACGAAACGGTAGAAGAACATCAACCGCCCGGCAGCACCGAAAAGCTTTATGTCCAGGTCGTAAAAACGCCGCTGTACGATGCCGCCGGCAGCGTCCTGGGCTTGCAAGGAATTTTCTGGGACATCACCCAGCAGCGGATGGCCGAAGAGAAGATTCGCCGGGTTAATGCGTTACTGGCGCAGAGCCGCAACGAACTTCGCGCCAAAAATCTGCAAATGGAAGATGACCTGAAGATGGCGCGCGAGATCCAACTGACGATGCTGCCCCAGCAGTATCCGTCGTTTCCACGCCAGGCGGCGCCCGCCGCCAGCCAGTTCCAGTTCACCAACCGCTATCTCCCCTCCGGGACTGTGGGCGGAGATTTCTTCGCTGTTTCCGCCCTGTCGGACACGGAAGCCGCGGTGTTCATTTGCGACGTGGCCGGCCACGGAGTGCGCTCTGCCCTGGTCACGGCGATGGTCCGCGCGCTCGTCGAGGAACTCAAGCCGGTAGCTCGGCATCCGGGGAAGTTCCTGACCAAGCTCAATCGCGACCTGTGCGCGATCCTTAGGCCGACCGGCACGCCGGTCTTGACCACGGCCATTTACTTTGTCGCTAACTGCCAGACTGGCGCGATGCGTTTTGCCAACGCTGGCCATCCCAAGCCTCTGCACGTCCGCCGCAGCGCCGGCGAGGCGCGGGCCCTCGTCAATAGCTCGGGCAAGAGCCAGGCCGCCCTGGGATTGATGGACGAAACTGTCTATGAAGGCACCGACGTGAAGCTCGCTCCCAAAGACTTGATCATGCTCTTCACCGATGGCCTCTTCGAGGTCCAGGACGCGAACAACCAGCTTTACAGCCAGAGCCTGGTACTCGATGCCGTCCAGCGGCGCTTGCAACTGCCTGCCCCTCAACTTTTCGACGAACTCCTCGAGGAAATCAGGAATTTTTCGGCCGACAGGAGCTTCGCGGACGATGTCTGCCTCGTTGGAGTCGAGTTGGCGGGCTAGGAGCTTGTGCAGTGGACAGCGTGCTGGGCCGCCCTCGCCATTGCCACGCTGCTAATTGCCGGCTTGGTTAAGGCCAGCGCAACCGCGGGTGCAACGCAAGGAACGAACTCCTGGAGGAGGGAAATCTCAGCGGCGTGTAAGACTCGAAAAGAAAGGCTTTACTCTGCCGAACTTTGGGGTAGAGTCTTTCAGGCTGCAATGTGCGGCCGACCGCGAATGGATTTAGTGCGACGCGACACAGCCGAATACTCGCCAGCCGAAAATTCGGTCCCAGAATTGACCTTCCGCAGCGCCGCTCGAAACACCGACCGATTCACCCGCCCCATTTGGGGTGGGATGCGTCTGTCCACTAACGGTTACGTTCAACAAACAAACCGGCTACAAGCCAATGCCAGACTCCACCATGGACCTCCATCATCCAATCCTGCGGGAATTCCCTGAACATCGTGAAATCATTCGGCGCCTGAAAGGCTCCGACGACCATTTCCGGAAGATGTTCGATGAATACCACCGATTGGATGACGCGGTTTACCGAATCGAGGAAGAAATTGATTTTGCGACCGACCAGGAGATCGAAGAGCTCAAGATGCGACGCGCCAAGTTGAAGGATTATATCTACCACCTGGTGCGTCACGCGCCACCCTCCTGCCCAGCCTGCGAGGGGACGGGCGTCGTCCGCGCGACTGCATAAGTCGAGGGTCAAGCTGCTACAACCTTGATCGCCCGGCTCTGCGCCGCTCGTTTGCGCTCGGTTTCGTCCAGCAGCCGTTTGCGCAGCCTGAGGTTCTTCGGGGTCGCTTCCACGTATTCGTCCGGACCGATGTATTCCAGGGCGCGCTCGAGTGAGAGCTTGAATGGTGGATTGAGCTGGATGCCCTTGCCCTCACCCTGCGAGCGCATGTTGGTCAACTTTTTCGCTTTGCAAGGATTGACCGGGATGTCGTTCTCCCGCGCGTTTTCCCCCACTATCATGCCGGCGTAAATGGCATCGCCAGGCACGACCATGAGTCGCCCGCGCTCCTGAATCATGTTGAGCGCGTAGGCCATGGCTTCACCACTCTCCATGCTCACCAAGGAGCCGTTCTTGCGCGCGGCGATTTCGCCGCGGTCCGGGCCGTACTCATGGAACAAATGACTCATGACCCCAAGGCCGCGGGTTTGGTTGACCAGGTCGGTTTCGAAACCGATTAAGCCACGCGTCGGAATGAGCGCTTCAATGCTGACCTCGTCACCGTGATGATCCATGCTGGTAATCTCCCCTTTGCGGCCAGCCAGATTTTCCAGCACTTCACCCATGGCGGCTTTGGGAATCTCGAGAAACAGCCGTTCGATGGGTTCCAGCAGATTTCCGTTGGCGTCTTTGCGGTAAATCACTTCGGGACGAGAGACGAGCACTTCGTAACCTTCGCGCCGCATTTGCTCGACCAGGATGGCGATTTGCATCTCGCCGCGGCCGCTGACATTAAAAATATTCGGCGCATCCGTCTGTGCGATCCGCAAGGCCACATTCGTTCGGACTTCTTTAACCAGCCGTTCCCAGATATGCCGGGCGGTGACGAGCTTGCCGTCCATGCCGGCGAGCGGGCCGTCGTTCACGGCGAATTGCATCTGGATCGTCGGCGGATCAATCGGCACAAACGGCAACGGTTCGCGCTCGACGCTGTCGGTGATGGTCTCGCCAATAAAAACTTCCTCGAAACCGGTCAGGCCGATGATGTCCCCGGCGTGGGCCTCGGGAATCTCGATTCGCTTCATCCCTTCGAAATGATAAATGGCGGTGACCTTGGATTCCTCCTTGCGGCCATCTCCGTGGATGCAAACGGCAGGATCGCCCACCTTCACTTTGCCGCAAACGATCTTGCCGAGGGCGATGCGGCCGAGGTAATCGGAGTAGTCCAGATTAGCCACGAGCAGTTTGAAACCCAGGCCCGCAAGGGCCCGCGGCGGGGGAATCTGTTTGATGATGGACTCGAAGAGCGGCTCCATCGTGCCGCTGGCGTGATCGAGTTGCTCCTTGGCGTAGCCACCCTTGGCGCTGGCGTAAATGATCGGGAAATCGAGCTGCTCGTCGGTGGCGTGCAGCGAGACGAACAAGTCGAACACAGCATCGAGCACTTTGTGTGGCGTGGCATTGTCCCGATCAATTTTGTTGATGACGACAATGGGTTTTGCGCCGGCTTCAAGTGCTTTGCGCAATACAAACCGTGTTTGAGCCTGGGGCCCGTCCACCGAGTCCACTACCAGGAGAACGCCATCGATCATGTTCATGATCCGCTCGACTTCGCCGCCGAAGTCGGCGTGGCCGGGAGTATCGACGATGTTAATGTGATAATTCTTGTATTTGAAGGCGGCGTTCTTGGCGCGGATGGTGATGCCTTTCTCGCGCTCCAGGTCCATCGAATCCATTAGCCGCTCCTCCTGGGATTCGTGCTGATTGGCGCGGAAGGTCCCGGACTGTTTGAGCAAACAATCCACCAAAGTCGTCTTGCCGTGATCGACGTGGGCAATAATGCCGATATTGCGAATGTGGTGCATTCTTATCGTAAATCGATGGAGCGTGCTCGGCAACGGGTAATGGGTATCCGACCACGAATCCAGCCGGGTAATTTGCCTCGAACCGCGAAAAGGTCAAGAATGGAACATTGCGAAAACGATTACGAAGAGGAATTCCCCGGGCTCACTTCTACAAACCATTTTGACAGGGAATTGGCAACCGGAAACTGGCAGGGACGACTGGGGCGATTTGGTAAGAGTGCTGCGAAAAGGTCGCGTATCGAGCCCTTCGCCGCTCGAAATCCGGAGTCCGAGAGCACCGGGCAGCCTTCAGGGGCCCTCGGCGGGCTGAATCGCGGGAGCCGTATCAGCCAGGACAACCTGGTAGCGTTTGTCGAACCATTCCTGCGGCGTTTTCGGTTTGGACGGCCCGGGCGCGGGAAAGGAGAAACGTGAAACCACCGCTACCTGGATGAGATGCTTCTCAAACAGCGTCGGCAACGGGTCAGGGGAACGGCACTCGGCGATGAATTTCGGTGCCTTGGTCAGTTCTGCGATTTCCTCCTCGGCGAGTTTTGGCGCACCGATAAAGGAGACGAGGGCGTCGGCCTTCGCTTCCTTTTTCACGGTGCGGACGAACCGCCGGCCCGACAGGCCGGCGCCCACGCCGTATTTGGGCTGGTCTTTGGGGTCCAGCTCCCGCTCTTTGATCTCGTAGTCGCCAAGTTTTTTCAGGGTCCGGCTAAAGGCGGCCAACTGGGTCTGGAGTTCCGGTTCGCCGCGGGGTGGAATGGTGAGCAGGACGACGCAGCCTTTATGGCCGACGACTTTAGCCGTTTGCTCAGCCATGACCTCACCGACGCGCTGGTGCAGTCCGACGTTGTGTTTGGGCGCTTTGAGCTGCTTGAAGTAAATCCAAAGCAGTGAACCGACAATCACCAGCAGCGCGCCGCTTGCGACCAGGATTTGTTTTGGCCTGCTGTCGGTCTCGGTTGGTTCGTGATTCGCCATTTGGCGCTGGTCGTGCGCGATCGATGCTTACTCAAAAGCGCCAACGCACTTCCGTCTCCTTGGTGGACTTGACGCTGGGCAACCGAAAGGTGTCAAACGTCCGGGCACTGTTGTCAAAGAACAACACGTCGGTCCTGGTCCCCTTCATGTGGCGGGCATTGACTCGTTCATTCTTGCCATTATGGATCCACCAGCCATCAAAGACGACCGGCATCCGGGAGGTCTTGGTCACCTTGCTGAGTTTGTTCAGATAGACCCTTCGGGTCCCGTCCAGCGGCACGCGGTTGAAAGGCCAGATTTCGGGATTGCGCGTGGTGCCGTTGATTCCGTACCAACAATCTATGTGATGCCTCTTTTTTCCGCTTTCGTATGGGTAAGGCCAGGCCTTGGCCCCTTCGGGATCGTCGCGCGAGGTGGGAGGGAATTTATAGACTTCGGGGAGGCCCGCTGGACAGCGGAAAACATAACTGCCGGTGGCCACCTTATAAAAGGTTGGGGTCTCCTCTGCTGGCAAATATTTGGAGGCGTAAAGCAGCGTTGGCCAGCCCCCTTGGACCTTCGCGCCGTTCAGCTTCGAGTACTCAGCCGGAACCAGATAGTCGCTGTTGTCATCCGAGTACATCACAAAACCCATGCCCATTTGCCTCATGTTGGCCAAACAATTGATCGCCTTGGCCCGCTCCTTGGCTTTACCCAGGGTTGGCAGCAGCAAAGCGGCCAGAATGGAAATGATAGCCATGACGACCAATAATTCGATCAGCGTGAAGGCACGGGTCATGGAGTCGAACGAAATAAGCGGGTTAAATAAGTTAAGCGAATTAACGGGTTTAAGCGGGCTAATCTTATGCGCTGAGCAGAGCAAGGTGCACGGGGGCGCCCCTTGGTTTGTTCGGTCTTTGTCAACCATGGATCTCCAAGACTAGCAGAATTCAGGCCACAACCGCGAATTGGGCAACTTCCGGCTCGCTTTCTTGAGCACGCTGTGATAATATGCCTGCCTGTAGTGAAAATCAAGTCTAATCGGGCGGGCCTGACCTGCACGGTCGCCAGCCTCTGTCTCGCCGCCGGATCCATCACAGCCTCTGCCAGCACCAACGTTTGGATCAATCCAGGCGACGGATTGTGGCAGGTGGCGGCGAATTGGTCCAGTGGCAACGCGCCCACCAACGACTTTGCCACCAATCAAATCATCAGCGCGAACACGAAAGTCGTCACCATTGATGCCGGCACGCCGCCGGCCAATCTAACCATCCACAAACTGCAGCTTTGGGCCCCGCCCGGTTTCACCAATACCCTGCAACTGACTGATCTTACGACCAACATGGTGCTGTTGAGCACCCTGACGATGGACAGCGGCGGCGCGCTGAAACTCACCAATTCCGCTCTCAACATCGACGGGACGCTTGGCGGGACGTTTAATATGGTTGCGGGCGACGTCACCCTGGAGAGCGGCCTGATTGATTGCAGCACGGTGTTCATGATCATTGGGCGCACGCCCAGTGCCAGTTTGACCGTCAAATCCGGCCGTGTTCTGGCGGATATGATGCAGGTCGGAAACGGGACCAACGGCGCCAAGGGCACTCTGGCCCTCAGCGGCGGAGAGGTGACTGTAACCACATTACTGAGCCTGGGCGATACTACGAACTCCACCGGCATAGCTAACATTAGCGGCGGTCAACTGACCGTGACGCTGGGAAACACCCTCATTGGCAATCTCGGCAGCGGCCAAGTGACCATCAGCGGTGGTGCGGTCAATCCCTTGTCGGCATTGCACATCGCGGACAATGCCGTCTCTACAGGGATCGTCTCGGTAGTTGGCGGCCAACTCATCGCCACCAACGACATAACCGCCATCGGTAGATACGGTGTGGGGGAAATGACTATCTCGAACGCCACGGCGCTTTTGACCAATGTCTCGGTTGGCCGACACGCTGGAGCCATCGGCACACTAAGCCTCCAGACAAACGGGCTGGCGAGCTTTTTCGACGACCTTTCCATCGGCCGATTTCAAGGCGCTACCGGGGCGGTGCTGATCACCGGCGGCCAACTGACTTTGACCGGCCAGACGATTTGGGTCGGCCGCGAAGGCGTGGGCCAGATGATCCTCTCCAACGGGCTGGCGCAGGCTGCAAGGCTCTTGGTCGCGGGTGACGCCACCAACACGACCGCCTGCAAGCTCACGCTGGCTGGGGGCAGCTTGCTGCTTTCTTCCAATCTTATCGTGGGCGTCAGCGGCATCTCGACCGGGCAAGTTGTCATGGTGGGGGGAAATCTCGCGATCACCAACGCCAGCGGCTCCGCTTTTCTCAGTGTTCCCAGCGGGATGATGACTTTCAACGCTGGAACTTTAGCGACGGACAACCTCTTGCTCACCAATGTGGCCGGCCAATTTGCATTCAACGGCGGCACACTCCAGGCCAAGAGCGCGACGGTGGCAAATGGCGCGCCTTTCGTCGTTGGGGACGGAGTTCACCCCGCCACCTTTCAATTACTTGGTGGCACTTACTCCTTTGCCAATGGGCTCGTCATTTCCAACAATGCCACGGTCACTGGTTGCGGCACCATTGTCGGTAACATCAGTAATTTCGGAACGCTCGCCACGAATTGTCCTCCCGCCGGAGTCACGATTACCGCCGCGACCAGGGTTGGGACTGTCGCGACGATCTACTTCACGACGCTGGCAGGCTCGAATCATGTTCTGGAATACAAGAACAAACTGACCGACTCCGCCTGGACGGCGATTCTGCCGGGTGTGGTCGGCAACGGCACCGTCACGAACAAGATCGACTCGAACGCGACCGTGCCGATCCGCTTTTATCGTATCCACCTGCAGTAGCCCGGCCGGTGCTCCGCCTTAATTTGGCAGCAGAAACCAGGCAGTTCCGCGGAAAAATACGAGGCGCGATCTGCGGTGGCGTCAAGAGTTGTGTGTAAAAGCTGAGAGCGGGTGACGGGACCAGTGGTTGTTCATCCGCTCAAAGACGCTGTAAAGAATTCGTTCACAACTGCTGCGAGTAGTAAAGGCA
>JACXTT010000261.1_pt1 | contig 87040 bp, 66 predicted proteins | sample 9270951 | NCBI WGS metagenome assembly JACXTT01 (sample SAMN15532306, study PRJNA645909) | rock metagenome | isolation source: weathered quartz diorite | place: Puerto Rico | collected 2017-06-21 | reverse complement strand
GGTCTTCCGCGTCGCCTTCCTAATAAGGCCCTTGGGGTTGAAGTTTGGACACTTCGCCGAAGTCGCGGTGGATGAGGGGGAGCGGGCCCACTCCGGCGCGGGCAAGCGCGGCAGCGGGAAAGGAGCCCAGCGCGCCACAGCCGACAATGGCCGCGTGCCCCGCGAGGAGAAGCTCCTGTCCGTCCGCGCCGATGCCGGCGAACAGTAGCTGGCGGGAGTAGCGGTCGCGGTCCTGGGGCCCCATCTGTGTCGATGGTAACAGACGTGCACTTTTGCCTGTTTGGACTTTCGACCTCGTACACTAGGTAAGTGATGGCGCGCGGCGTCCGGACAGCCTGGGTTATCTTCGCCTTCGCACGCGCGCTTGCGGCGGACCCGGCGCAATTTGAGGGCAAGAAGATCGTGACGGTGCAGTTCGTGCCCCGGGACCAGCCGGTTAGCTTGGACGAAATTTATTCGTTCCTCCCTTTGAAGCGCGGAGAAGCCTTCCACCTGGACGCGGTGCGGTCGTCTATCGTGCGCCTTTACGCCACTGGGTATTACACAGACATCCAGGTGGACGCGGAATTGCTCGGTGACCAGGTAGTGATCCGCTTTTTGACCAAGAACGCCTGGTTCATCGGGCAGGTGTCGGCGGAGGGAACGTTCGGCGATCCGCCGAACAAGGGGCAAGTCGTGAATGCGACGCGCCTGCAACTGGGCCAGGCTTTCAGTGAAGAGCGGCTGGAGGAAGCGAAAACTCAGGTGCGGGGGCTGTTCGAATCCAATGGCTTTTACAATCCCCAGGTGGAGACCAAGCTCGAGTACGACGACCGGCTGCAGGAGGTGACGATCCGCGTGCTGATTGAGGTGGGCGAGCGAGCCAAATTCGAGCGGCCCGAGGTGTCCGGCGATCTCAAGATGCCCGAAGAAACGATTGTGAAAGCCACCAAATGGAACGGCTGGATCGGATGGCGGCCGGTGACGCACAGCCGGCTGCTGCGCGGGATCGACAACGTGCGTAACAAGTATCACGACCAGGACCGGCTAATGGCGTCGGTTGCGGCCGAATCGCTGGAGCACAATGCGGAAACGAACCGCGTGAAACCGCTGCTGCGTATTAACGCCGGACCGAAAGTAGAAGTCCGGACGGTAGGCGCCAAGGTTTCCCGGGGTAAATTGAAGCGGCTGATCCCCGTTTACGATGAAGGGACGGTGGACCGGGATCTTCTGGTGGAAGGGGTCAAGAATCTGCGGGACTACCTTCAATCGGAGGGCTATTTCGAGGCTGAGGTGGAGTTCAAGCAACAACGCGTGGTGCGCGACCGCGCGGTGATCGACTACCTGGTGAACCAGGGGCTCCGTCACCGGCTGGTAAAAGTGGAGATCCGGGGGAACAAATACTTCGGAACGGACACGCTGCGGGCGCGGATGTTCCTGATGCCGAACTCGTTCCAATTCCGGCGCGGGCGCTACAGCGAGAGCCTGCGGCGGCGGGACGAGGAGGCCATCGCTAGTGTCTACCGGGAGAACGGGTTTCGCGACGTAAAGGTAACGTCGAGCGTCTCCGACGATTATGGCGGCAAAAAAGGCGATCTGGCCGTGGCGTTCGACGTTCAAGAGGGGGCCCAATGGTTCGTCGCCAGCCTGACCGTGGAGGGGATGGAGCGGCTGAATAAGGAGAAGGTCCTTGCAACGCTGGATGCCAACGCCGGCCAGCCCTTCAGCGAATCCAAAGCAGCGGTGGACCGCGAAAACATTCTGGGCCGTTATTCCGCTGAAGGGTTCTACAACGTGACTTTCGACTGGCAGGCCCAGCCGGGGGCGCGGCCGAACACCGTGGATCTGAAATACGTGATCCAGGAAGGGCCCCGGCGTTTTGTACGTCAGGTGATCGTGAGCGGCTTGACCACTACCAGGCCGACCCTGGTGAACCGGAATCTTAGCATCAATCCCGGCGACCCGTTGTCGCAGATCCAGATCGTGGAGACGCAGAAGCGGCTCTACGAGTTGGGCGTGTTCGCGCGCGTCGACGCCGCCGTCCAGAATCCGGACGGCGAGACGGAAAACAAAGTAGTGATCTATCAGATGGAAGAGGCCAAGCGGTATTCGATCGCCACCGGTCTGGGAGCGGAAGTCGCCCGCATCGGCGGAGGCACGACAAGCCTGGATTCTCCCGGCGGCTCCGGTTCGTTCAGTCCGCGTGTGTCGCTGGATGTGAGCCGTCTGAACTTTCTCGGCCTGGGCCATACGCTGAGCTTCAAGAGCCGCTTTTCCACCATCCAGCAGCGCGCGCTGGTAAACTACACCGCGCCCCGCCTGCGGAACCAGGCGGGGCTCAATCTCTCGTTTACCGTACTCTACGACGACTCCAACGACATCCGGACGTTTTCGGCGCGACGCCGCGAGGGCAGCGTCCAACTTTCTCAACGGCTGACGAAGGCGACTTCCGCGCTGTACCGTTTCAGCTACCGCAAGGTGAGCGTGGACAATGTGAAGGTCATCGTCCTGCCGGTGCTGGCCAATCCGGCGCGCATCGGAATACTCTCGGGCACGTTCATTCAGGACCGGCGCGACGATCCGGTAGAGTCCCACCGGGGCGTCTACAATACAGTGGACGTGGGCTACGCCTCGCGGATTTTCGGATCGCAGGCGGACTTCACGCGCTTCGTGGCGCGTAATGCCAGCTACAAGACGTTCGCCAAGAAATATGTGTTCGCGCGGTCGATCGACTTCGGATGGCTGAACGCTTTCAGCCTCCGCACCGGAGGGCTCAACGAGCCGGCGGATGTGCCGTTGGCGGAGCGCCTGTTCGCGGGAGGCAGCAATAGCCACCGCGGCTTCCCGGAGAACCAGGCAGGCCCGCGAGATGAAACGACGGGCTTCCCGCTGGGGGGCCGGGCGCTACTGGTGCACAAGATGGAAGTGCGCTTTCCGCTGCTGGGCGACAACATCGGGGGAGTGCTATTTCACGACGCAGGCAACGTGTTCTCGCGCGTGCAAAGCATCTCCTTCCGCTTCAGCCAAAAAGACATCCAGGATTTCGATTACATGATTCACGCGGTCGGTTTTGGAATCCGGTACCGCACGCCGATCGGCCCTTTGCGCCTGGACCTGGCCTGGGTGCCGAATTCGCCGCGGTTCTTCGGCTGTTCCACGTCGGCGCAGGACATCTTCAGTTGCGGCACGCCGAGGGCGCAGCGGCTGAGCCGCGTGCAGTTCCATTTTTCGATCGGGCAGGCGTTCTGATGGGCCACCTGCTGCTGCTGGCGATGATCGCCGCGTTGGGGGCGCGGGCGGAGATCATCGACCGCATTGCCGTCCGCATCGACAAATACCTTATTACGGATAGCGAGGTCCGAAAGGAAATCCGCCTGGTGGCACTGATCGAGGGAACGCCGATCGATTTCGGTCCGGAAAACCGGCGCAAGACGGCGGAACGCCTGGTGGACCAGTGGATGATCGGACGCGAGATGGAGATCATCCATAAGCCGCCGGCGGAGGCGCAGATTCTGGAGAAGCTGTTCGCGCGGCTGATACGGGACCGTTTCGGCGGCGACGAGAAACGCTACCAGTCGGCGCTTGGCGAATACGGGTTAAGCGACGCCGACGTGCGGGCCCATATCCGGCGTCAGTTTACTTTCGTCCGGTTTCTGAGCATTCGTTTCCGCCCGGGAATTCAGATTTCCGATAAGGAAGTGGAAGACCATTTCCAGCGCGAGATAGCGCCAAAGCTGGGGACGGAGGCTGCGAAAAGCGTGGACGAGTATCGCGACGAGATCGAGCGCAAGCTGATTGAACAGCGCGTGGACCAGCAGGCCGAAGAGTGGCTCAAATCGGCCCGCGAGAGGACCGTCATCCATTTCGAGGCGGAGGCGTTCAAATGAGGCGGCCGGTGAAATGGGCGCTCGGTTGGGCCGCCGGCCTCGTGGTGCTGGCGCTGCTTACACTGGCGGCCGCCTTTTTTGTAGTGCGGTCGGATTGGTTCCATAACCATTTGCGCAGCCGGATGGTGGCGGAGCTGGAGCGCGCAACCGGAGGAGAAGCCTCTATCGGTTCTTCGCGCGTCGATTGGCGAGCCTTGCGGGTAACGGTCGCGGAAATCGTCATTCACGGCAAAGAGCCGAGGGATACCGCGCCGCTTTTGCGGATACGCAAGGCCGAGGCCGGGCTGAAAATCCTGTCGCTGATGAAGAGGCAGGTGGACCTGGCCTCGCTGACGGTGGAGGGGCCCGAGGTGCATCTTATCGTCGGTCCGGACGGGGAGACGAACCTGCCGCGGCCGAAGATCGAGGGCCGCGGAAAAGGGACTGTCGAAACGATCTTCGATCTGGCGGTGAAGCGCTTCCGGCTGGAACACGGGGTGCTTCGAATCGACGACCGGCAGACGCCGTTCTCGATGCGCGGTGAGGACTTGCGGGCAGCGTTCGCCTACGACCGCGTCGGCCCGAAGTATACCGGACACGTTGCGCTGAATGCGCGGGAGGCGGTGTTCCGCAATTGGAAACCGCTGGACGCCCGCGTGGAAGCGGAAGTGGAAGTGGAGAAGAACCGCGCGGCGTTTCGGCGGGTTCTGGTGGAGACGGCGAAATCGAAGGTGGAGGCGAGCGCGGCTGTGGATAGTTTCACCGCGCCGGCGGTCCGGGCGAAGTTCATCGCGCAAGCGGACATTTCGGAATGGACCACAACGCTGGGGATTCGCGAGGTGCGGGGCGGCGCGGTGCAGGCCGCCGGTGAGGCGTTCTATCGCGACGGGAAAGACTATTCGGTTACTGCCTCGGCTCGCGCGTCCGGAGTGAATGTCCGGGCCGGACGTGTCGCAGTCTCCGGCGCGGGAGTGACAACGGGCCTCGACATTACGCCGGGACGCGTGCGGTTCAGGCAGATTGACGCGCGGGCGCTGGGCGGGCGGTTCGCGGGCAGCGGCGAGATTCTGAACGGTAGGAGATTCGAAGTGAAGGGGGACGCGTCCGGCGTGGAGTTCGGCCGCGCGCTGGCGGCAGCCGGCGTCGACGCCAACGCCTGGAGCGGCGCCATCTCCGGACCGATGAGCATCGGCGGTGACATCGGATCCAGCGCTGTAACGGTGGAGGCGCGTCTGACCGTAGAACCAACCGCCGGTGGGACCCCGGTAAGCGGCTTGCTCGACGTCCGTCTGGACACGGCGAAGCAGATGGTGGAATTTTCCTCGTCGTCGCTTTCCACGCCGGCGACACAGGTGAATTTCACCGGGCGGTTGAACTCGCAGGTGCGTGTCAACTTCAAATCCACCAATCTGGACGATCTGCTGCCGGCCATAAACCTGGTTGCCGCCGAACCGCTGGAGTCCATGCCGGTGAAGCTCGAAGACGGTCAGGCGCAGTTCGAAGGCCTGGTCACCGGGCGGCTGGACGCGCCCCGAATCAGCGGCGGCCTCATTGCTTCGCATCTGGTCTACGACGGGCGAAAGATCGATCAGGTCGGCATGCAGCAGATCACTGTCGGGCGCGACTCACTGAACGTGGAAGGAGGCTCGCTGGCGGAGGGGCCCATGTCGCTCCGGTTCGAAGGGCGTGTGGCCCTGGACGCATGGAAGCTCACGCGGGCCTCGGCAGTGGAGGGGGCAGCCACTTTGCGGGATGCGGCTGTGTCGGAGCTGCTGGCGCTTGCCGGAAGAAAGGACCTGCCGGTCAGCGGGACACTTGCGGCTACGGCCAAGGTTACCGGGACGATCGGCGACCCGCACGCCGACGCCGATCTGACCATCTTGAAAGCGGTGGTGTCGGGCGAGCGGATCGAGCGGGTTCAGGCCGCGGTCGCGTACTCGGCCGGCCGGATCGAAGTCAAAGAGGCCAGAGTGGCCGCGGGCGACGGCCAGGTGCGGCTCACCGGCCGGTTCGAACATCCGCCGGACGACTTCCGTAACGGTTCCCTGCAATTTACGGTGTCGACTCCCGGAATCCACGTGGAGTCCATGGAGGGCATCCAGAAGCTCGGCAATGGACTGCGCGGCGTGGTGAAGGGCGATCTGCGCGGCGAAGGGAACGTCAGAAACGGCGAGCCGGCCTTGACTGCCCTGAACGGGGAAGCGGAGGCCGAGAAATTGCAGATCGAAGACCGGACGATTGGAAAATTGGCGATGAAGCTGGCGACCAGGAACGGGACCCTGGAGGCGGCTCTGGTTTCCGACTTCCTCACTTCCAAACTGCACGGGGAGGGGCGCTGGCAGATGACGCCGGGCTACCCTGGCAAGGCATTGGTCGGCTTTGCGGACATAACGTTCGACAAGCTCGCGCAATGGCTGGGACCGCAGGACGCGGGGAAACTGCAGGCAGCGGATGGAACGCTCTCCGGAAAGGCCGACATCGAGGGGCCGTTGACGAACTTCGCGGCTTGGAAGGCGACGCTGGAGATTTCGCATTTCGAGCTACGGCCGAAGCCCAACGGACACACGACGCCGGCGCCGGAAATCTCGCTTCACAACGAGGGGCCGCTTCGCTTCTCATTGGAGAAGTCCGTCTTGCGCGTGCTGAGTGCCAAACTGGCCGGCCGCACGACTCAGTTGGAGCTGCGCGGCACGCTCTCCTTCGATCAGCGCAACGCCTGGGACATCGGTATCAACGGGGGGCTGGATCTGGAGAGTCTGGGGGCGCTGAACCGGGACTGGACGGTGGCGGGAGCGGTTCAGGTGAACGCCAACGTGCGTGGAACGCTGCGCAGGCCGCTGCTCCAGGGCCGGATGGAGCTCAAAGGCGCGTCGCTCAGCGTGGCCGACGTCCCCAATGGGCTGTCCAACGTCAACGGAGTGGTCATCTTCTCCGGAACCCGCGCCACTATACAGACGCTCAACGCGGAAGTGGGCGGGGGGAAACTCGCGGCGTCGGGATTCATGGAATTCGAAGGAGCGGAGCCCACGGTACGGATGCAGCTAAAGGCAACGCAGGTGCGGGTCCGGTATCCGGAAGGAGTGAGCACGCAGGCCAACGCCGATCTGATCCTGACCGGCACTACGCAACAGAGCCTGCTTTCCGGCGACATTACCGTACTGCGGACAGGCTTTACGCAGCGCACCGACCTCTCGTCGATTCTGGCTAAGTCGTCGGAGCCGCTGTTGCGGCCGTCCGCTCGTAGCGGCCCGCTGAGCGGCATGCAATTCGAGGTGCGGGTCGAGACGGCGACGGATGCGAGCATCGAAAGCAATCTGGCGCAGTCGATTCAGGCGGAGGCCTCGCTGCGCCTGCGTGGCACGGCGTACAACCCGGTGCTGCTGGGTCGGGTGACGATCACACAGGGCGAGATCACGTTCTTCGGGACGAAGTACACAATCAACCAGGGCTCCATCAATTTCCTGAACCCGGTCAAGCTGGAGCCGATCCTGAACCTGGACGTGGAGACGAAGGTCCGCGGTATCGACGTGATTCTGACTTTCGCCGGGCCGCTGAACAAGCTGACTGTGACACACCGCGCGGATCCGCCGCTGGAGTTCAGCGAGGTCGTGGCGCTGCTGGCGACGGGGCGTACTCCGACCTCCGATCCGACGCTGGCGGCGCGGCAGAGCGCGGCTGATTCCAGCAGCCTGGGGCAACTGGGCGCCTCGGCGCTGGTGGGTCAGGCGATCGCGAATCCGCTGTCCAGCCGGCTGCAGCGCTTCTTCGGAGTGAGCAAGCTCAAAATCGACCCGCGGCTGACCGGAGTGGAGAACAACCCGCAGGCGCGGCTGACCGTGGAACAGCAGGTGACGCGGAACCTGACATTCACGTATATCACCGACCTGGCGCGGTCCAACCAGCAGATCGTGCGCATCGAGTGGTGGCTGAACCGGCAGGTCTCGCTGGTGGCGGTCCGCGACGAGAACGGCATCTTCGGCGTCGACGCGCTGTACAAGAAGAGCTTCCGCTAGAGCCAGAGCCCCACCTTATTCGACGTAGACGCGATGGACGCGGGGGCCGATTCCACATAGGACGTTGTAGGAGATGGTGCCGGCCATGCGGGCAATCTGTTGCGCGTCCTGGCGGGTTTCGCCCTCTTCGCCCAGAATGGTGACGTCGTCTCCGGGCTGGAGCCACGCCGCGGCGCCGAGGTCGATGGTGGTGAGGTCCATTGAAACGGTACCCAGGATCTGAGCGGGCTTGCCGCCTGCGATGACGCGTCCCTTATTGGACAGACGGTGCGGAAGGCCGTCGGCGTAGCCCAGCGCCAGGATGCCGAGCCGCATGGGACGCGGCGCGCGGAAAGTGGCGCCATAGCCGATTAAAGATCCTTCCGGTACGTCCTTCACAGCGAGTATCTTCGCCTTCCAGGTGAGTGCCGGCTTGACCTCCAGCAGTTTCCGCGGAGCGTCGCCGCGCGCCGGCGACACGTAACCGTACAACGCGTGCCCGGGCCGGACCATGTTGAACCACGCTTCGCGCCGCCCGTACGCCACCGCGTTGGTCGACGAAGTGTGGACCCAGTTCGGCTTGCCCAAAGCTTCGGAGATCCTGCGGAAGGCCTCCACCTGGTGATCGGTCTGGAGCGACGAATAGTCCGCCGCCGACGCGAAGTGGGTCATCAGCCCGTCCAGCCGCGCAAGGCGGCAGTCCCGTAGCCGCGCCCCGATCTCCTCCACTCCGGAGCGGGTTCCCAGACGGGCCAGCCCGCTGTCAATCTTCAGGTGAAACGGGATCTCGCATTCGGCTGAACGCGCGTAGTCCTCCAGGCGAACGATGTCGTCAAGCGAGTGCGCGGCCGGCGTGAGGTGGAACTCCACAAGCGCTCCCATCTCGCCGGGAAGAAATCCGGCCATTACCAGAATGCGCGTTCCTACGCCCGCCTGCCGCAGCGTGACGCCCTCCTCGACTGAGCTCACCGCCAGCCACTTCGCGCCCTCCGATTCGAGCACGCGCGACACTTCCACCGCGCCGTGCCCGTAGGCGTCGGCCTTCACGACGCCGAGCACTTCCACGTCCGGCCCCACCGCGACCTTCACGCTGCGATAGTTCCGCGCGATCTGCGATTTGGAAATACACGCATAGGAACGGAACGCGGCCGTAGACATACACTCCATTATGAATGGATGCGATGGAAGCGTCCGCTGGCAGTGTCTATCCGCCTGGTGCGTCGTGCCGGCCGGTGCCGGCCAGATCCTCAATCTTGGTTCCGCGGCGATCGATTCGCTGCGGAAGCGTGCCGCGCATGTTCACCTGCTCCTCGGTGGCGCCGATGAAATATTTGCTACCCGGCCGGGCCGGCGCCGTGGCCGCCTCGGCATTCGGGCGCGCCGCATCCTCCAGCGTGTCGCGCAGAGAGGTCTCCAGCAGTCCGGCCATGTGCTCCAGGTCCGGCCGGCTCAACATCCGGCAGAACTCGCGCGGAGACGCGGCCTCCAGGGTCACCCCGCCGGAGTCCTCATAAGCCACCACGTGGCACGGCAGAAACGCAGCGAAGTGCGGATCGGCCGCCAGAAGCGCCTCGTGCAACTCGGGCTGGGAGAAGGTAAAAATCGTGGCGTCGCGGTGAGCGTAGCCACTATCGGCAGGCAGCAGTTGCTTCAGCGAGCCCAGGGGTCGAATCGCTGCCCGGTGAGAATAACCGGCACGCTGAAGAGCCTTTTCGACCTCTTCCAGCCGGCGGAAGGAGTGCACTTGCATCATGACCGCGCACCTCCGCCCAGGATCATAGCAGAACCGGGTGGCGAGCGCAGGAATTTCAAACCGCCAACCCGTGTGGGCGTGAACCTAGGGCCACGAGCTAAACTGGAAGAGTGAACCGCATGCGGAGCCTCCTCGGCGCCGCCGCGTTCGTTTTGCTTACCAGTTTTCTGTGTGCCCAAACCCGTCCGGCGGCTCCGGCACGGCAAAGCGAAATGGACCGCGCTGTCGAGGAATTTAAGATCCAGACTCGTAATCTCGGTTTGCGCCCGGACAGTCCGGTCAAGAAGACCGCCAACGGAGGAGGCCCGTCCTGGCACGGACGGTTGTTCGAGCACTTCCGCAACGACTTTCTGGACGCGGTTCCCCATGAGATCCGACAGCGGGGAGACGACAAGAGCCTGCTGCGGCGCAATCAGTTCGGATTCAACGTCGCGGGTCCGGTGGTGATCCCGCGGCTGTACAACGGCGGGCGCAATACGTACTTTTCCCTGTCCTATGAAGGCGTCCGCGAACGCATCTCGCGGACCTACCTCAGCACCATCCCGACGCTGGCCGAACGCGCCGGCGACTGGTCCCAGACGGTCGACCAGGCCGGCCAGCAGCTTCCTATCTATGACCCGGCGTCCACCGCGCCGAATCCGTCCTACGATCCTTCCAAGCCCGTGTCAGCCGACAATCTGCAATACCGGCGGTCGCGATTCCCGTCGAATGTCATTCCAGCTTCAAGGATCGATCCCGTCTCGGCCGACTTCGCCAAGCTATACCCCGCGCCCAACACCGACGTCGGACCGTTTTTCCGCAATAACTTCTTCATCAATTCGCCGGAGACCAACACCGCCAACGGCTTCATCGCAAAAGTGGATCATTCCTTCCTCACCCGCCACCGCGTCACGCTGGACGTGGCGACTTCGAACGGGACGCTCGGATCGGCGCGCTGGTTCTCCTCCGCCGCTAACCCCGGTCCACCCGACCGCAAGTTCGCGTCGCGCCGGGGGTCGCTGGAGCACGTCTACACGAAATCGCCTCAGACCGTCAATACGGCCACATTCTCGGCTTCCGAAAGTTCATCGAGCGAACTGGGGGATGCTTTCCCGGTGTTATCTTTCCAGCCCTACCTGTCGATGGGACGGGCCTGGCCGCAGTCTCGCAATGCTCAGACCGTCTACGCGTGGACCGACGCCCTCTCGCACCGGGCCGGGAAGCATTCTCTGCGCGCGAGGGGCCAGTTTGCGCTGTATCAGATCAACACATATTGGCCGCAGTATCCGGCCGGCTCCTTCCGCTTCGGCGAGGGGCTCACCAGCCTGCCGGGAGTGGTCAATACAGGGCACGCCTTCGCAAGCTACCTGCTGGGAGAGGCGGAGTACGCGGAAACCAGCCTGAACTCGAATCCTTCTTATTTTCGGCGGCATGGCACGCATCTCTCGATTCGCGACCAATACGAGGCGCGCAAGGGGCTCACCCTGTCGGTCGCCCTGACCGCCGACCGCTACAGCCCGCGCGAGGAAAAGTACGACCGCCAATCCACGGTGGACCTGGACACCATCAACCCGGCAAACGGGCAGAAAGGCGCGCTCATCGCCGCGAACCAGAACGGCCAGCCGCGCGTGTTTCAGCCGATTCGGACGCGTCTTTCGCCGAGCGCGTCGCTTGCGTGGAATCCGCGCGGCGGCACTAAGACGGTTGTGAGAATCGGCTACTCCCGCAGCTATTCTTCCATCCCGATCTACTTCGGCCAGTGGGGCACACAGGGCTTCAACGGATTCGACACCTACCTGTCGCCGAACATTCAACTGGCGCCCGCGGTGACGCTGGGGAACGGTTTACCCGCGCCGACGCCGCTTCCGGACCTGCGGCCCGATGCGGTAAACAACGCGGTGGCCGACCTGATCGACCGCTCCGACCGCCAGCCCGTATATCAATCGGCGTCGCTCACCATTGAGCGCGAGATGCCGGGATCGGCCGTGCTCTCGATCGGCGCCGCTTATTCCGGCGGGCGGAACCTGATGGTGTCGAACGGCTCGGCAAACCCCAACGCCATTCCGCTGGACGCGCTGCGATTCCGCGACCAGTTGAACGACGAGAACTTCAACCGCGCGCAGCGCCCGTATCCGCAATACAAAGGATTCGACGTGTACAGCTCCTGGCCGGGCGGGCGCTATCAACGCGACGCGGCGTTCGTGCGGGTGGAGAAGCGGGCGTCGCGGGGGTTGTCCCTCAGCGCGTATTACGAATTCTCGAAGCAGCTCGACGACTACTCCGGGCCTTACGGAAAGCAGGATTTCTACAGCCGCGAGAAGGAGTGGGCGCTTACGCCGGGTAACGAGCCTCAGCGGCTGCAGGTGAGCTACACCTACGAGCTGCCGCTGGGGAGCAACAAACCGTTCCTAAACTATTCGGATTGGCGCCGGCACCTGCTGGACGGCTGGTCTTTTTCCGGCACGGCGCAAATCTCTAGCGGCAATCCAATCTATCTTCGCCCGCAGTTCAACAACACGGGCGGCGTGGTACAGGCGCTGAACGTCAACGCCGTTCCCGGTGTGGATCCGCATGTCTCCGAACCGGGGCCGGACCTTTGGTTCAACCCGGCGGCGTTCGATCAGCCGGCGGATTTCACTATCGGCAATGTGGCGCGCACGCATCCTTCGCTGCGCAATCCGGGGAATCAGAACTATGATCTAACGGTGAACAAGCGCTTCAGCCTTGCCCCGGATCGAACCGTGGAGCTGACCGCGGCGGGCTTTAACTTTATCAATCATGCGAACTGGAACGATCCGGACAACGTGATCGGGCCGGCCAGCGCGCCGAACGTGAATGCCGGACACATCATTGGATCGCGTGGAGGCCGCGTGGTCCAGATCGGCTTGAGGTTCAGCTTCTGATGTCGCGAGTGGGAAGTTGGCGTCATCGAGCTTTAACGACATCAATAGTGACGTTAGTGACGTTGGCATTTGTTCACGCGCTTGCGGCAGCTCCGCCGCCGGCGAGATCGGCGATTCTGCGGCTGCCGGCTTGGTTTTCACTGAGCGACAAGCCTGCGGCGGAGAAGTCGCAGAGCAAGCCCGGCCTGAGCGCCATGCTGGATGGAGAGCAGGCGCGCGTCGTCTCGGTGAAAGGTCCGGACGAAGACCTGATGCTGCTGATCGTGCTCGATCTGACGGGCGACCTTTCGCTGGTGGAGCCCGCCAAGCGTGCGCTGATCGGAGAGGTCGAAAAGCTTCCGAAATGCGCCTGGGTCGCGCTCCTGAAATCGCAGGACGGGCTGCAGGTGGTGGCCGATCCGACGCCGGATCGCGCGGCGATCACCAGCCGGATAGACAGCCTGCCGTCCACCGGCCGCCCCGGGCTGCTCGACACCATCGAGGCCGCGGCGCGGCTGGGAGACGGGATACTGATGCGATCGCAGGTGAGGCTGGCGGCGCTCTACGTCACCGACAGCGACGTACGCGGCTATCGCGAGGACTTCACGAATCCGGTGATCAACTCCAGCGACTCGCACGATCTGAGCCGCCGGTTTCCGGAGGTCCTGGTGCGAGAGAAAATTTCCAAGCTGGACGATAAGCTGGCCGCCCGCCAGACCCCGATTTTCATCGTGCACCTCGATTATAGGAGCGACCCGCTCAACGAGGCCTACCAGATCGGCCTGAAGCAACTGGCCGAGACGACGGGCGGAACCGGGTCCTTCGCCCGGTCGGTGGCCGACATTCCGGGCAACCTCCACGCCGCGTTCGCCAGCATCAGCTCCCACTCCAGCGTCGCGCTGGAGATGCCGAAGAACGTCCGGCGGGCGTTTCAGGTGCGGCTCTCAATGGCCGGAGACGAGAGCGGCGCGGTCAATCATCGCACTCGGTTTGTGCGAGGTAAGGAATAGAGACATGTTCGCGGTTCGAGTGCTGCTGATACTGGCTCTGGCGATGGGCGCCTGCAACCGAAAGCCCGCGGCGAGCCCCGCGGACGCGCGCGCGGCGCAACTGGAAAAGGAAAATCAGGAGCTGCGCGCGGCGCTGGAGCAGAAGACGCGCGAGCTGGCCGAACTGCACGCAGAGCCGGCTCCCAGGTCGGCGGCGCCCCCGGCCGCCCGCAAGAAGGAGCCAGCGGTGCACGTGGACGACAGCGCCACGATCCAGCAGCTGCGCGACGCGTTGCTGGAGGCCAACCGGCAGAATTCGGAGTTGCAGGTCCGCGTGGAAAAGCTTGAGGCGGCGGTGACCGCCGCGCGGTCGGAATCCGTGCCGTTAAACGCGGCATTGGCGGAGCTGCGTGAGAAACTTGCCGCCGGTAATTCCGCGGCCGAAGGGGCCAGCCGGGAGCTGAAAGAGAAGACCGAGCGCCTCAGCCAGACCGAGGCCGCAAATCGAAGACTTCGCGAGGAGGCCGCGGCGCAGGCCCAGCGGAACTCCGGCCTGGCCCGAGCCGTGGCGGAGTTGGAGGACCTGGACCGCCGGCGCGAGAACGTGCTGGCCAGCGTGCTGCGCCGCTATCGCGAAGTCTCCGAGCAATACCGGGCCCTTGCCGGCACTCCCGACGCTCGGCGTCCGATCGACGCGTCGGCGGTGCGCGTGGCCGATTTTTCACGCATCAACGAGTCGTTGAATATGGCGGAAGAGGATCTGCGGCAGCTTCACGCTTTGAACGCGCAAGCGCAGAGCGCCCACCGCAAGCTCAAATGAACAAACGGGGGGAAATCGGCGGTCCCTTCCGATGCCGTGCATAAGTTCCGGACCTCGGTTCGCAAGGGTGTATAATCGCGGCGGCTCGGGAAGGATTCCCATAACCCGGGCACGAAGGGGATAGAACGTATGTTTAGACGGATGCTCTTGAGCGCGCTGATCGGCGCGGCGTCGATAGGAGTAGCGGCAGCCCAGCAAGCGCCGCTGTTGCAGGTTATCCGGGTGGTCGTGAAACCTGACAGGGTGGCGGAGTACATCGACATCCAGAAGCAGATCAACGAAGGGGCGCAGAAGGCGAACTCTCCGACGAGCCTCACGGTATATCGGGGAGTGGCGGGGAATCCCAACGAGTTTATATTTGTCACGCAGGCCGCCAGCTACGGCGATTTCGACGAGCTGCCGCCCTGGGTCAAGGCAATGCCAGTGGAGATGCGCACGCGAGGCACGCAACTGTTTGCCCGAAGAAATCAGTGCACGGAAAGCGTCCGCATCACGTATGAGCGGGGGCAGACGGACGTGTCGATCGGCGACGCGGGGAAGCCTCCCAAGATGATCCGTCAGACGCGCGTGCACGTGCGTCCGGGAATGGCTGAGGGCTTCCTTGCCCTGGCGAAGGCAGAACTGGTTCCGGCCTACAAGAAAGCCAATGTGGCATGGTTCCGCGTCCGGCGGGTGGAATACGGCGGATCGCGCAACGATATCACCCTGTCCGCGGGCATCGACAAGTTGGGGGATCTGGATCCGAATCTTTTGTCGAAAGTGATGGGGCCGGACGCGGCTAAGAACTATCTGGCGAAGGCGGCGCAGATGGTGTCGAATTCCGAATACCTGGTTTTTCGCCGGCTGGCGGATTTGAGCTACGCGGGTAAGCAGTAGGCCCGCAAAATAGGAAACACGCAGACTCTTTTGAGGCGGCGTGAAGCGGTTATCGTATGATTAGTGGGCTGCAGCCCCCGAAACCGCATCATGAGAAGCACTCTCACGCCGCTCGACTTTCTCGCCCGCAGCGCGCAGGTCTATCGCGATAAGATCGCGGTCGTCAACGGGGACCGCCGTTTCACCTACGCCGAACTCGAGGAACGCGTCCACCGGCTGGCGTCGGCCCTCCGCGACCGCGGCGTCCAGCCCGGCGACCGCGTCGCGGTGCTTTCACCCAACACTCCGGCGGCTCTGGAGCCGCACTTCGGCGTGCCTCTCGCCGGCGGGATCCTCTGCATGCTCAACACGCGACTCAAGTCGAGCGAGCTGGCCTGGATACTGAACCACTGCGGCGCCCGCGTCCTGATCGCCGACCCGCAGTTGCTGCCGTCGATTCAGCCGGAGCTCGACAACCTGCGGGATCTGCAACTGGTCACCGACGACTACGAATTGCTGGTGGCTTCCGGCGCGTTTCCTTTTACCGACCCGCCGGCGCCGGAAGAAGAAGGCTGCATCTCCATCAACTACACCAGCGGCACCACCGGCTTCCCCAAGGGCGTGATGTACACGCATCGCGGCGCATACTTGAACGCGCTGGGCGAGATCGTGGAGCACGGCATCACCGGCAGCTCAGTCTATCTGTGGACCCTGCCGATGTTCCACTGCAACGGCTGGTGTTTCCCCTGGGCGCTGGCCGCGGCGGGTGCGCGCCAGATCTGCCTGCCGCAGGTGGACCCCGCGCTGATCTGCGACCGCATCCGCCAAGAAGGCGTCACCCACCTCTGCGGCGCCCCGGTGGTGGTGGCGAGCCTCACGCAATACGCCCTGAAGCACGGTATCCGCTTTGCGGGCGGCCTCAAGATCGTCACCGCCGGCGCGCCGCCATCACCGGCCGTGATCCGGGGGGCTATCGAGATGGGAGCGGAAGTAGGCCACGTATACGGCTTGACCGAAACCTACGGCCCCCACACCGTCTGCGCCTGGCGCGAGGAGTGGAACGCGCTTCCGCTGGAGCAGCATGCCCAGCGCAAAGCGCGCCAAGGCGTGCCCTATCTGATCGCCGGGACCGATCTGCGCGTGGCCGACGCCGAGATGCGCGACGTGCCCGCCGACGGCGTCACGCTGGGCGAGGTCCTGATGCGCGGCAATAACGTGATGCTCGGCTATTACAACAACCCGGAGGCTACCGAAGAAGCGTTCCGCGGTGGCTGGTTCCATTCAGGCGACGTTGCCGTGGTGCACCCGGACGGCTACATCGAGCTACGCGACCGGCGCAAGGACATCATTATCTCCGGCGGCGAGAATATCTCCTCGGTGGAAGTGGAGAAAGTGATTTACGATCACCCGGCGGTACTTGAAGCCGCGGTGGTCGCGATGCCGGACGATAAGTGGGGTGAGGTGCCGCTGGCTTTCGTCTGCTTGAAGGAAGGAGCGGAGGCGACTGCGGGCGACGTGATCGCCTTCTGCCGCACGCGCCTGGCGCATTTCAAATGCCCCAAGGCCATCGAATTCGGTCCGCTGCCCAAGACGGCGACCGGCAAGATCCGCAAGAACGAGCTGCGCGAGCGCCTCTGGGCCGGCCGCGAAAAAAAGGTGAATTGATCCCGATGCCGTATGAGAATCTCCTCTTGCACTGCGAATCCTCCATCGCCACGGTCAAGCTGAACCGTCCGGCGCGCCGCAACGCTCTGTCTCTCGCCCTGATGCAGGAGCTGATCTCCGCGTTCGACGAGGTCGGCCGCGACCGCTCCATCCGCGCCGTGATTCTGGCCGCGGAGGGCAAAGTCTTTTCGTCCGGGCACGACCTCGGCGAGATGACCGGACGCGACATCAACGGCTACCGGCGCATCTTCGACGTCTGCACCGAGCTGATGGCGAAGATTCAGGCCATCCCGCAGCCGGTGATCGCCCGCGTGCAGGGGCTGGCCACGGCCGCCGGCTGCCAGTTGGCCGCCACCTGCGACCTGGTGGTCGCGTCGGCGGAAGCAGCGTTCGCCACGCCCGGCGTCAACATCGGGTTGTTCTGCACCACCCCGATGGTTGCGCTGACGCGCGCCATCGGCCGCAAGCGGGCCTTCGAGATGTTGGTCACCGGCAAGCCGATCTCCGCCCAGACTGCGGCGGACTGGGGCCTGGTCAACCGCGTCGCGGCCCCGGAGCTTCTGGAGTCCGAGACGGCCGCGCTCGCCGCCCGCATCGCCGAAGCGAGTGAACTGGTCATCGCACTGGGAAAGCAGGCGTTCTACACGCAGATCGACCTCGACCAGCCGAAAGCATACGCTTATGCGAAGGAAGTGATGTCGATGAATGCGCTCGCGGCGGATGCGCAGGAAGGCATAACGGCTTTTCTGGAAAAGCGTCCCGCGTGCTGGAGCGGCCGCTAGGCGGCGCCCGAACGCCCCCCTCACGCCGGGAGCACGAGAACGCGCGTGAAGTCATCCTCTTCGCGAGCGTCAAAACGGATTGGCAAAAAGGTTTCGATGACGCTCATGTTGGTTCGAGCGTGCGGATTGATCATCTGGGCCGTGAATGACCCGCCTCCCGCAAGGGCGAGGGGCAGCAGCAGTTGGTCGGTCAGATGTTCACCCGCCGCGGCTTTCAACGCCAGGTAGCCGCGGGCTTCGCGGGCCACTTCATCCGCGACGTGCTCGGCACTGACGCCCACCTGTCCAAACGCTGAAAATACCTGGGTGCAAGCCGCGTCGCCGATCTCGATCATCACGATGTTCCCGGGGCCTGACGAGTTCTTCGTTTCCTCGACTCTCGTACAGTCTGGTCCCCAGTTCAACATTTCAGCTTGCCTTCGCCGCTTCCCGGAGCGCGATGTGGCGCGGCAGGTTGGCCACAATCGCCGTCACGCCCCGCGAGACAATTTCGCCGCGCTCGGCCAGGTCGAAGGGCTGCAGGACGCCGGATGGCTGAATCTCCGCCAGGAACCTGCCCCCGCCGGCGGGGTAGAAGCCGTACCGCTCCAGTTGCACGGTCACTTTCGGACCCATCCTGCGAACCAGCGGAAGAAATGCGCGTTCCAGAAAGTGGAACGGCGGCGCGGACTGGTTGTGCGTGCCTCCTTCGATCACGATCCGGCTCCGCCCATCGGCGGTCATCAAGGCAGGCAGCACGGTTTGCAGCACCAGCGTTCCGCTGCCGGCCGTGCCAATGGCGAAGTGGTAATCTCCGGACTTCACGCGGCCGGGCTTGAATGTGAGCGCGGTTGAGCCGAGGGATGCGCCTTCCACTTGCCCATCGCAGATCTCAACCGCGGCACGCACCGCCGTCAGATGCTGGCGCAACAATCCTCCACGCTCGCGCCGGGCGCGAATGTTCTCGATGCGGAACGGCCGGCCGGTTACCATCGAGAGGCTGAGCGACGTCCGGAGGATTTGCCCGCCGCCCTCTCCGAAGGATCCGTCAATGCGGAGCATACCTGTGTTTCCCGGCGAGGCGGCGCAGATATTCCTGTCGACGGCCGTCGATTATCCCTTCACGCAGACCACTTGCCGCAGCGTGTGGAGAATCTCCACGAGATCGGATTGCGCCTCCATCACCGCATCAATCGGTTTGTACGCCGCCGGCGTCTCGTCGATCACGTCGGCGTCCTTGCGGCATTCGACGCCCTCCGTCATGCGGATGTGATCGGCGACCGTGAATCGCTTCTTCGCCTCGTTGCGGGACATGGCGCGTCCCGCCCCGTGACTGCAACTGTGGAAGCTCTCCGGATTTCCCTTGCCGCGGACAATGAACGACCGCGCCCCCATGCTGCCGGGGATAATCCCGAGGTCGCCTTCGCACGCCCGCACCGCTCCCTTCCGCGTCACCATGACGTTCTCGCCATAGTGAGACTCGCGCGCCACATAGTTGTGATGACAGTTGATCACCTCGACGGTGGCTTCAAAGGGCGGTACTTCCCCTGAGTTCCGGACGGCGGCCACGATCTGCTCCATCATCAAGTCGCGGTTGGCGCGAGCATAGTCCTGCGCCCACTCCACCGCCTCGAAGTAGTCGTCGAAGTGTTCGGTGTGGACCGGGAAATAGGCTAGATCCTGATCCGGCAGATTGATAAAGAACCGCTGCATATCCTTGCGAGCCAGCTCGATGAAGTAGCTGCCCATCCGGTTCCCGACGCCGCGAGACCCGCTGTGCAGCATGAACCAAACGCGATCGGCCTCGTCCAGACACACTTCCACGAAATGGTTACCCGTGCCGAGGGTCCCGAGGTGATTGGCGTGGTTGCCGCGGTCTAGCTTGGGATGCTTCGCGAGAATTCCGTCATAGCGCGGCTTGAGCGACGCCCAGACTTCCTGATTTCGCGCGGGAATCTCGTTCCACGCGCCGCGGTCGCCCGGACCGCCATGGTTGGTCCGTCCATGCGGGACCGCCTTCTCGATGGCTTCGCGGATGTTCTTCAGGTTGTCCGGCAGATGGGCGGCGTTGAGCGTGGTTTCGACCGCGATCATCCCGCAGCCGATATCGACGCCGACCGCGGCGGGAATGATGGCGCCTTTCGTGGGGATTACGCTGCCTACGGTTGCCCCGACGCCCCAATGAACGTCGGGCATCGCGGCCACCCAGCGGAATACGAACGGCAGTTTGGCGACATTCACCAATTGCTGCTTGGCGCGGTCGTCCAGCAGGACCCCTTTGGTCCATGCCTTGATGGGCACTCCCTGATCGTTCTCGATGAAGTTGTAACTCTTGTCGGGCATCTCGTGACGTCCCTTCGTGAACAGCCTGCGGCGACAATCGGTGGAGAAACAATGCCTGATGTTCTGCCGATTGAGCTACCGTACCCGCAAGGGCACGGCCCGGACTCGAACCGGGAAACCTTCAGGTTAGGATGTAGTTCCTCCTGCATTCGCCGCAGGCTGCATCTTCCGGCGACAATCATGGGCGAGAGTTCCCGGAGTTGAACCACTTTGGTTGAAACCGGGAGCAGGATTCGAACCTGCCAGGCCAATGTACTCCCGCCCGGCATTCGCCGGTCAAAAGAAATTCCGGGGCCGACGAGGAAATCTGCCGGGATAGTTCATTTTGTCGAAATGTAGTCCCGGCCGGCATTCGGCCCCTTTCTACTACGCTGGTCTATTATGCTGCCGCTTCCTGAATCCGGCGGACCCAGTGGTCGCCATTCAGTTCTCCCGCCGCGAAGGCCGAGATCACCTCGAAAACCTGGTCCGAAAATCCGCCGATGTTCAGAATATCCTCGCGCTCAGCGGCCTGGGTGGTCCCGTTCGGCTGGATGTCCAAGCATACTAGCTTCGCGGCCGGATTGCGCCGGCGAAACTCCTGCCATACAGCCATCAACTGCGTTCCCCGGCCCCGGCCGCGGTCTACCCACGACTCGTTGTCGGAGACGAAGATCACCAGATCGCCCCGGGCGTTCCGGCGGTTCAACAGCTCCACCGGCGCGCTGCAGTTCGTCCCGCCACCACCGATCGAGGCCAGCATGCGGGCGTTCGACATAATCGAATCCCGAGGATTCAGCTCCATGCGGACCACGTCCTGCTCGAACGGCAGGATTTCGGCGGACGGGTTCTTGCGCAGGATGGCCGCCGCGACCAACGCCGCGACCTGGATGCACTCCACCGCGGTCGTCGCCCCCTGCCGGGTCCCGGTAACCGGGCTCTTCATCGATCCGGAGACGTCCGGACAAACAAAGACCTTTCCCACGATCACCCGGATGTTGGCCACGGCCAACTCCATCGCGTCCTGCAAGGCGTCGCGAACGTTCCGCGGCACCCCTTCGACGCAGTTGGTGTAAGCGGCCAGCAACTGGTACGGGAACACGCGGGCACGGGCGATTTCGCCGGCGTCGCGCAAACGCGCCGCCACGATCTCCGCCAGACCCGACTGATCGAATACTCCATTACGGGCAAATGTGTTCAGGTTCATGCGCGTCGTCTGCCAGGAAGCGCGAGCCGCAATAGCGGCCCAGTCCCGGCGCGACAACGGCAGCGCCGACAGCATCATGAACGGCACATCCGGCGTCTCGTACTCCTCGCCGGCCTTGAACCGCTCATACTGCGATACCAACTCCGGCAACTGAGCGGCATCGTACGGGCGTCCCAGCATGTAACCGTAGAACGCTTCGCGGCGGCCGCCCGCCGGCTTGGGGTGCACCATCTTCAGGATGTCGCCGAACGACGGGCTCTGCCCGGCGCTGGAGCGGAACAGCGACTCCTCGTCCCGGCCGGCGATCCACTCGCGCACCAGGCGCTTCGGCGCCGTGCCCAGGGACTTCCGTCCCACCACGCCTGAACGCATGATCTGCACATACGTTCGCAACATCTTGGCGTTGTCGATCACCTTGGCGAACACTGCTTCGTGCAGGCGCGGCGAACGCGCCGACAGCCAGGCGCACATCAGCGCCGGCATATCCTTCATGAAGGCATTGCGCCGGGTGTAGATCGCCACCTGGGCGACAAACTCCGGACCCACCGCATCGCAGAGTTCGAGCACGCGGTCCAACTGCTCTTCGGCCGTGGCGTAGAACGTGCGGTTGAAGCAGCCCGTGGCGGCGTACTGCGCCAGTGCCTGCTTCGGTGACAGGGCATAGGCCGGCGCGTGCTCTGCGTTGACCGCGTTGGTGACAGGAATCAGTCCACCGAAAATCGTCTGAAACAGCGTCTTGTTAGCCATCGGCTACTCCTTTCTATGCATTCCAAAACTGGTGGGCAGCGCAGGAGTCGAACCTGCAGCGTCTCCTAAGGAGATCCTGTTCTACAGACAGGCGCGGCCATCCTTATCCGCCTGCTGCCCGTGGCAGAGGGCCTGGGAGTCGAACCCAGTGGCGCCATTTCTGACGCGTGCCGCGTTAGCAGTGCGGTGGCTTGCCGTCCGCCTCGCCCTCTCAAAATGGCACCGGGGCAGTGATTCGAACACTGTGCGCCAGGATTGGAATCTGGCTGCTCACCCAGGAGCACTCCGGCGTATGGCAGAGGGTGGAGGAATCGAACCCCACTGGGTGAGCGCCAGTCCACCGCTTTCGAGGCGGCTCGGCGGCCATTCGCCGGCACCCTCTGCAAGATCAAAATTTGGTGCTGGAGGAGAGATTCGAACTCCCACGCCCGAAGGCACTGGTTTCTAGGACCAGCGTGGCTGCCGTTACACCACTCCAGCAAAAAGCCCCGAGTCCAGCAAAAAGCCCCGAGTCCAGCATCAAGCGCTTGAAGCACCGATCCGGACTCGAACCGGATAAGAACGGGGTTGCAATCCGCCGCCTCGACCGCTTCGGCATTCGGTGCATATAACTTGGCGGACCCGATCGGACTTGAACCGACGATCTGTTCCTTGACGGGGAACCGGGGACTCCAACTCCCCTACGAGTCCGTGAAAGAAGTCAAAAATGGTATCCCGCTCCGGATTCGAACCGGAATCTCGAGTTCCGTAGACTCGTGTCTTTATCCGTTGGACGAACGGGACTCTGGTAAGGACGGCGGGATTCGAACCCGCGATTTCCAGGATGAAAGCCTGGCGGCTTCGCCGCTTGCCAACGTCCTCTCGACTACTCCGTGGTGCGCCCGATTGGAATCGAACCAACTCCCGTCCGGTTAAAAGCCGGCTGCTCCGCCTGATGAGCTTCGGGCGCGAATAAGGTCTGTTGCGTCCGGGGAGAATCGAACTCCCGCGTTTCTCGCGTAAGAGGCGAGTGCTGTCCCGTCTTAGCTACGGACCCGAAACCGCCGCCCATTCACCGGGCCGACGGTTACATGGTGCTTCCGGAAAGAATCGAACTTTCGTCGGCCGATTATCGGTCGGCTGCTCTGCCATTGAGCTACAGGAGCGGAAAAACTGGTACGGGGTCCTGGAATCGAACCAGGGGCATCCGCTTTGTAGGAGCGGCACTCTACCGGCTGAGTTAACCCCGCATGGCTCCGGGAGCAGGATTCGAACCTGCGCATGGCCGCATTAACAGTGCGGCGCCTTTCCAGCTTGGCTATCCCGGAAAAAACCAATCGGCTGCGGAACGGATGGGGTGGCCGGAGGAAATCGAATCCTCGTGGACGGTTCCACGGACCGCCGCCTGACCACTCGGCCACGGCCACATTTGGTGCCAGGAGCACGAGTCGAACGTGCTTATCCAGCTTTTCAGACTGGCGCCTCGACCGCGACGGCCTTCCTGGCGAACTTGATGGAAGAGGAGGGAATTGAACCCCCATCTGCTGGTTGCAGGCCAGCGGTCCTACCGTTGAACGACTCCCCCTGAACGACTCCCCCGAAGCCCGGCACAAGGCGCGTCGCGCTCGGTTGTGCCGGACGATTCTGGAGCCAGAGGGGGTAATCGAAACCCCGGCCTCCGCATTACGAGTGCGGCGCTCCTCCACTTGAGCTACTCCGGCTTGGAGCGGGCGCGGAGAATCGAACTCCGTTAGCCGGACTGGCGATCCGATGCCCAGCCAATAGGCCACACCCGCGAAAAATCTTGGAGCGGACGGAGATAATCGAAATCTCTTCTCCGGGTTGGAGGCCCGGGGCACATCCTATATACCACGCCCGCTTGAAAAGCTTATTCAATTGTCAAAGACCTGACTGGACACACTTCAACCTTCCCGCTTCCCAGGGGAAACAGGTCCGACAGTTCCTAAAACTGGCCGCTAAAAAGAAAAAGGGCGGCCATTTTTGGTGGCCGCCCTTCTTGAAACCGGATACTATTCCAAGACGGTCAGGTCACCTCGCGCGCGTCATGCTTGAAGTACCAGCTATTGACGCACGACAGCGTACCTTTGGGTTCGCTTCCGAATTGGATAGAGTAAGTCACGCAGTTCAATCCTAAACTACTTTTGGCCGCAGCTCAAGTCTTTTTTGGGAGCTAACGCCGCTTTTAATCAACTCTTCATACTCGGCCTCTGATTTCAATGGTCGAATGCCAGCGCCAGGCTCTGGTTGATCACTTCCCTGACCACGGGCAAGAATGAGCTGCCGCCAACCTTGGTCGTCCGGGTTAAATATGTTTCACAGTTTCGCTTTCACCGGATTGTCGACGGTTCCGGCGCCATAGTGATGCCAGCGATTCTCCGAGCGGAGCGCTTCGAGCACCCGGAGCGGGCTGTACGTTCCAAACTCCTGGGTGACAAGATAAAGCCGCGCACCGGGGAACAGGCGGCTATACAAGTTCTGCTGCGCGCCACGGAACTCGTAAGCCACACTGGCGCCATCCAATCGCTAAACGCGCTGGCCGAACACCTCGGCCAGGCTCTGGTAGACGATGGCTCTATCCGGGGCTTCGTCCACCAGTAACCGGTCATGGCCGAATCGCCCGAGTCCCGTGTGGATGTCGATGGCGACAATTCTCTCCACGCCTGCCAGGTGATCATCGAGGTACTGCTGGAACGCTGCGGGACCCTGTTCCAGGCGATGTCCTCCGAAGAACAAGCCCTTCGGGTTGACGTACTGGCCGCCGGCGATCGCCCTTTTGAGCGGCGCCATTCCGTGTCGTGCCAGCAGGCCCGCCCCGCGAAGATAGAACAGATCGCGGGAAGGGGGTGTCGTCGGATTCAGAAACGCGTCCAGATTCTGGTATCCCTCCGGCGCGCCCTCAAACTTGTCTTGCGGCGCGAGGAAATTCCGGTTCAGGTCCACATTGTTTTCGTTGAACCGGCGAAGCCAGGCCATTCCGTAGGGGTTGAGTACGTGGGCCAGTACGATTGCGGCGTCTTCAGATAGCGGCCGGATCCCTTCGGCCAGCCACTGCAACTGAATCGCGGAGCCGGCGAATGCTTCCACCCCGTGCAGCCCGGACGAATGGATCAGCACGCGCCTCGCGCAGGCGAAGCCGAACCATCCGATCAATGGTGAGATCTTCGCTCCGCAGTCCCTTGGCGGCCAGCTCCAAACGCCCGCCGCATGACGCCACGCCTTCGCGGAACCGGCGCCGTCCGGTGGCGTAGTCGGGCGAGTATGAATCCACCGCCTGGTTCAACTTGCCGGCTCCTTCCCTGACTGCGCATTGTCCTACTTGCGTCCGATCACAGTCCCCCCGGCGTCGCGGAACGTCATCCAGCCGGAACAGCCCAGACCGCCTCGGATAGGACGGCTTGGCGCCGGTTATTTTCGCGCGATTCGAGGCGGCGGTCGCATATACACCAGAGGGTCAGTGAACGTCATGGTAGGCTTGCGGATCGACGCTGGACCAGAATATCAACCGCTCTTCACCCTGCGAACGCTGTCAGGTGCGCGGGGCAGGACGACTCTCTTACCGTCGGCGAATGCGGATGCAGGCGGGCAGCGCACTGCGCAGATGCGGTGCTCGCCACGCCATCCCGCGCGATCCGGAAGAAAGGCAACCACATGAAGAATTCTCCAGTCTCAACGGCAATTCCAGCGCGGCTCGCCGTCCGCGTTGTCGCCACGCTCGCCATTCTCTCAGCGGCCGGACTCTGCCGCGCCCAGGGTACCATTAGCACCGCCGCCGGCAGCGGGATGTGCTGCGCCTCCCCCGACGGCGGGCCGGCAACCGGAGTCTGGCTGACCATCAATGCGGTAGCCGTGGACAACGCGGGAAACATCTACATCTCGGAGGGCGAGCGGGTGCGCAAGGTCAACACCGCGGGAGTGATCAGCACCTATGCCGGGGATGGCACCGTCGGCTTTTCCGGCGATGGCGGACCGGCCACCAGCGCCCGGGTCCTTCCCGAAGGTCTGGCGATCGATAACGCGGGTAACCTTTACATCGTGGAGAGCCTCAACCAGCGTGTTCGGAAAGTCGACGCCTCGGGCATCATCACCACCATCGCAGGTAACGGATCGCCCGGCTTTTCCGGCGACGGCGGCCCGGCCACCAGCGCGCAGCTCGGCGACCCGCGGGGCGTGGCGGTGGATAGCGCGGGCAACGTCTACATCGCCGACACCTCAAACCTTCGCATCCGGAAAGTGGACACGGCCGGAATCATCACCACGGTGGCGGGAAACGGCAACGTCCAAGCCGCCGGCGATGGCGGCCCCGCCACCAGCGCATCCTTCGACCGGCCCGTCACGGTAGCGGTGGATGGCGTTGGGAACTTCTACATCTCGGAGGGGCGTCGCATCCGCAAGGTAGACACGGCGGGAATCATCAGCACGGTGGCCGGAACGGCACAGCTTGGTTTTACCGGGGATGGTGGCCCGGCCGCCGGCTCCCGGCTCTCCGGAGTGCAAGGATTGGCGGTGGACCGGGCGGGCAATCTCTATATCGCCGACTCCAATAATCAGCGCATCCGCAAAATCGATGCCTCCGGAAACATCAATACGGTAGCCGGCAACGGAGCTCCGGGAACCATGGCCCCGCTGGGCGACGGCGGCCCGGCCACCAGCGCCTCCTTGAGAAATCCGGTGGACCTGGCGTTTGACGGTTCGGGCAGCTTCTATATCGCGGACGCCGGACACAACCGGATTCGCAAGGTCTCGGCGGGAGCGGCGGTAACGGGAATTTCGGCCAGCCCGACCTCGCTGACGTTTTCGTTTACGGCCGGAGGCGAGGCGCCGGCCAGCCAGATGCTGAATGTTTTCTCGTCGGGCAGCGCATTAACGTTCACGGTCACAGCTTCAGCCACAGGCGGCAGTTGGCTGACGGTTACGCCCGCCAGCGGAACCACACCCGGCACCCTCACTGTTTCGGTGAACGCCGCCGGACTTACGCCCGGAAGCTACCAGGGCACGATCACGCTGACGCCGGGAGGGACCGGCAACACGCCCCAAAGCATAGCTGTAACGCTGACGGTGAACGGCCCCGGCGCGCCCGTGATCACCAGCAACGGCGTGGTGAACGCCACCGGGTATCAGAACAAACTGGCGCCGGACACGGTCTTCGTGGTCTTCGGCAGCGGAATGGGCCCGGCGGCGCTGGCTGCCGCCGCGGCGCCCTATCCCGATTCGCTCGGCGGCACTTCCATTACGTTCACGCCCACCGGCGGCGGCGCGGCCATTACGGCCAAGATGGTCTACACCGTAGCCGGCCAAGTGGCCGGACTGCTGCCGTCGTCGATCGCGCCCGGCATCTATGCCGTCCGCGTGATCTACAACGGCCAGCCCAGCGCGCCGCAGAACGTCACCGTGGTCCCGCGGAGCTTCGGCATCGCGACGGCGAACAGCGCCGGATCGGGCACGGCGCAAGCCACTATCGGCAACGTGAACGGCGGCGTCAGCCTGGTGCGGTTCACCACCGGAAGCCTGGCGTTTAACGGCCTCAACTGGACGCTGTCGCCGGCGCATCCCGGCGACACGCTGGTGTTCTGGGGGACGGGCGGCGGCGCCGATCCGGCCAACGACACCGGCGGCACCTCCGGCGACCAGACCGCGGCCGGGAATTTCGTGGTGACCGTCGGCGGACGCCGGATCGTGCCGCAGTATGCGGGAGCGTCATCGGGTTATCCGGGCCTGTGGCAGATCAACTTCACGCTGCCCGCCGATATCGCTCCGGACTGCTTTGCCTGGGCGCAAGTCAGCGCGGGCGGAGAACTCAGCAACCTGGTTGCGATCGCGATCGCCGCGCCGGGTCAGAGCGCCTGCACCGATCCCAATGTCACTCCGGGAATGCTGACCAAGCTGGATGCGGGGGGCGATATCGTGGTTGCGGCGTTCGCCGCCGCTAAAACTACCGCCACCGCGGCCGGGGTTACCACCGAAAGTATCAGCGGAGCGGTTTTGCGCTTCACCGCCGCGGAGTGGATACTGACCAATTCGGGACCCAGGTACGGCGCGTGCCGCGTCTACGACCGCACCTATCCCAGAGGGGGGAAGGATCCGGCGTCTCCGGACGTCGCGCTGGACGCGGGAGCGCGCCTTTCCGTGAGTGGCCCCAACTTGCCGCAGGGCTTCGGCATGGGGAGTGTTGCCACCGCCACTGGCCCCGTCTATCTCGGTTCCCCCTCAGCGGGCACGTTGGCCAGCGGAGCCTACACGCTGACCGCGGCGGGAGGCTCTCAAGTGGGTCCGTTCAGCGCGATGACCACTTTCCCCGGTAGCTTCACGGTAACCAACTACGACGCTGTCACCGTGATCGACCGTTCCCGGCCGCTGACTTTCAATTGGACCGGCAGCGGAATCGACCAGGTATCCATCCTGGCGAATTCGGCGACGAATCTCGGCGCCAACGTGCGCATCGTCACGATCAGTTGCTTTGTCCCGGGCAGCCTGGGAACGTACTCGGTACCGCCGGAGGCGCTGGCCTATCTGCAGCCGGTCGCGGTCACCGGGGCCAGCTTTGGCAGTGTGTCGATTGGAGGCCACTCGGCTTCTGGGACGTTCACGGCGACGCTGGCGGGGGGCGGGCAGACCGACTTCGGCGGATTTGAAGCCAGCATCAACTTCGGCAAGAATATCGCGGTGCAGTAAAGGCAGGAGGCTCAGGCGAGAACGCTTTCTGCCACTTGCTAAGTGGGTCGTGCCATGCAAAAGTAGGACAGGATTCATCCAGCCCTACAGCGGGCAGGACGCCCTCGTCACTTCGGATCGAGCTTGGGGGCGGCCTCCAGGCCCAGGCCGGCGTAGCTCTCCTTCACTTTCACCACCTTGTTCCCGTTGAAAGTGACGAAAACAATCTTGCCCGGCGCTTCGCCGAACACCCAATCTTCCAGCTCGACGCCGTCCTTCACTTCGCGCGACTTGTTGCGCGGGCGGCCCAGCGCGAGGATAACCTGTTCCTTGTCCATCCCTTCGCGGGCTCTTTTCTCCTTGATCGCCTGCTGCACTTCGGGGGGCAATTGCTCGGAGTAGATCTCGGTAGCGCTGCGCTTCTCGAAGTCCATGATCGGCGCGAGCATCTTCTTGATCTCGGTCGCTTTCATGGGAGGAACGGCCTTGTGGAACTCGATGGCGATGTTGGTGCCTGCGGTGGGCGCTCCGTTTCCACCGATTGGGGTTGTCCGCGAGCCCATTCCAACCTCGATGCGATCGGTCCACTTGCGCCCGCTGCGCACGCCCCCGTTGATCTCAAGCAGGATTTTCTCGTCGTCGATCGTGACCTTCGTGATCTGCACCATGTCGCCGGGGCGCGCCGCCGGACCCATCTCGCGGGCCACTTCGTCCCAGTGCTTGATGTCGTAGTGGCCGCTGGAGTCGTAAGGCAGCGGCTTCTTCGAGCGCGGCAGCAGCTGCTTGGCGGTCGCGTACTCCGACATCAGGCCGCGGATAATCTCGACGCGGTCGTTGGTCGTCAGCTTTGGATCGGCCGCCAGGGCGACACCGGCCATCAGGACAGCGCTCACGGCAACGCGCATTTCAGGACTCCCGCGACGGTTCGGCGAGCGGCGCGACCTGTTTCGCCACTGGAGCCCTCCACAGAAAGATGAAGAGGAACACCAGCGCGATGCTTGTGATCAAGCTGCCCTCCGGCCCATACTCGCCACCGCTCCAAATGGGCGCGGCGGACCACTGCATGGTATAGTCCGTCACCCTCATTGTAAACCCGCTCATGTTCACCCCGAACAGCGGGAGCGAGAGGTTCCACCCGAAGTGCAGCCCGATGGGCAACCAGAGGTCGCGGCTGCGAAGAAAAGCGTAGCCGAACAGGACGCCAAATCCGGCGGTGTTGGCCAGCGCGAGCCAGGTGGAATTGGGATTGGCGCCGTGCATCACGGCGAAGAAAGCGCCGAATAAGAAGACCACTCCCCAGGTTCCGAAGCTGCGCAGCATCACTTGAAATGCGTACCCGTGGAAGGCGATCTCCTCGCCGGCCGCGCCGATAAACAGCAGCGTGATCACGAACACTCCGGTCGACCAATCTGGCCGCGGATCTCCGCCGGGGACCATCTTTGCGGCGCCCGCCGCCAGCGCGGGGCCCAACACCAGGGCGGCGGTCGCCGCACCGCCTGCCACGCCCAGCCCGAAGTTGCGCCACGACCGCGGCGTCGCGTACAGCCCGATATCTTGAAACGACGCCTGCTCGAAGATGCGTACCGCCAGATGATTGGCCAGCCATGCCGCGATGAAGATGCTCATCGTAGCGCCCAGCAGGTAACCCGCCAGCGACGTGAACAGCCAGCCGGCGAAGTAGTAGGGAACGAACAGGAGAAACAGGTAGACGCCGGTCCGGATCGCGGCGTCTTTGGGATCGGACGAGCCGGGCATGGGTTCAGCGGGTGACTTGCAGGCGCACCCCGCGCGGCGCCACTTTCACGTCCAGCACTTCCGCGCCCTCGCTGGCGATGATGCCGGAGACGCGCTCCTTGGCGCCGCGCTCCACGAGGAAGATCACGCAGCCGCCGCCGCCCGCGCCGCAGACCTTTGCGCCCATCGTCCCGGCGCGGCGGGTCGCGGCGATCAGGCGGTCGATGAGCGGCGTCGTAATGCCTGGAGCGTTCTTCCGCCGGTGCGACCATTCCTCGCGCAGCAGCCGCCCGGCCTCCGCCCAGTCGGATTTCTCCAGCGCTCCGCGCATGGCGTGCGCGATCTCGGCGATGCGGTCGAAGTTGCGGTGGACTTTCTTGTCGCCGTCGATGTGCGCCTTGGTCACTTCCCAATTATTGATGCCGGAGTTTCGCGGCTCGCCCGTGTACGCCAGCACGATTCTCTGATTCAACTCCTCCGGATCGACCGGCAGCGCTTTGCGGATCACTCCGGCGGCGCCAAGTTCGATCGCACTCACGCCGCCGTACATCGCCGGATAGTAGTCCTGCGCTCCGGTGGGCACGCGGATGATCTGCGCTTCTACGTTCTGCGAAATCTCACGCAGCTTTTCAATCGCGTAGCCCGCGCCGGTCAGCTTATTCAGCGCCGAGGAGACCGCGATAATCAGCGTCGATGAGCCGGAGATGCCGGCGCCCGCCGGGGCTTCGGAATGGCTGGACAGCGTCACGCCGGTAGTGGGACGGAAGAAGCGGAGCAGATAGGCCACCAGGGGCAGCTTGTACTTCGGAGCCCGGTCGAGGGCGTCGAGCGAAGCAAACTCCTCGCTCAACCCGAGATCGCTCGACGAGAGCACAATCTTCGCGTCGTCCCGCGTCTCCAGCAGGCAACTGGCGTAGCGGTCCACCGCGAAATTCACCGTCACCGCGTTCGCGTGATAGAGATAAAGGGGCCAGATGTCGAGTGTTCCGCCCGCGAGGTCTACGCGGCAAGGGGCTTTGGAGGCGATCTTCATAATAGAATGGTGAGATGCACGCCCGCCGCATTCTGCAACTGGGCGATCCGATACTGCGAGCGGCTTCCACTGAAGTCCGCGACCTCGCGGCGGCCAGGCTGATTCTTGGCGATCTCCGCGCCACGCTGCACGAATTCCAGCGGACCCACGGCTTCGGCCGCGGCATCAGCGCGGTACAGATCGGAGAACCGAAACGACTAATATACCTTGAATTTGAGGGCGTGCCCTGCTCTCTGATTAATCCGGCTTTCGAGCACGTGAGCGAGGAAAAATTCCGGATGTGGGACGATTGTTTCTCGTTCCCGAACCTGATGGTCTGGCTGGAGCGGTCGAGCGCGGTCCGCCTGCGCTACACCGACGAAACCGGCGTCGAACGCGTTCTGGACGCGGACGGTCCGCTCAGCGAGCTGCTTCAGCACGAAGTCGACCACCTGGACGGCATTCTGGCCGTGGACCGCGCCATTGGCCCGCTTGGCTTGTGCACGCGCGAGGAATGGGAAAGGCAAGGCCGTCCGGCGCTCGCAACCCATCTTGCAACCCAGGCGGAAGCCGGAGCATCCATATGAATGTGAAGAGGCGTGTCGTTCTGGGGGCTGCCGGTCTGGCCGGGGCCGGTGCGGCTTTATATAACGTAGCGCCGTTTTTCTGGCATCGCCTGGTTGAGGACATGCAACGGGACATTCTTCCAGCTTCAAACCGTCCGGATCCTTCGAAATGGTCCGACCAGGGCATCTATGGAGCGTGGCTGGGCCACACCACTGTGCTCTTGAAAGTGGATGGAACCACCATCCTTACCGACCCTGTCCTGAACGACCGCATCGGGCTGAGCCTCGGGCCTATGACGCTGGGGATCAAGCGCCTCACCGCACCGGCTCTAGCCATGAACCGGCTCCCGAAAGTGGACCTGATCCTGCTGTCCCACGCGCACTTCGATCACTTCGATATTCCGACGCTGCGAGACCTGGAGCACTGGCAGACGTCCGTGGTAACCGCGTCCAAGACCAGCGACCTGCTGCGCGTGCGGCGCTATCGCGAGGTTCGCGAACTGGGCTGGAACCAGCGTACGCAGGTGGGTCCTGCCGCGATCCGCGGCTTGGAAGTGAATCACTGGGGCGCTCGGTATCGCACCGACACGTATCGCGGCTACAACGGGTACCTCGTCGACGTCGGCCGCTGGCGTATCCTGTTCGGTGGCGACACGGCGATGACCTCTGCGCTGCGCGTGGTCAAAGGATCGAAGCCCATCGACCTGGCGATCATGCCCATTGGCGCTTACAATCCCTGGATTCGTTACCACTGCACGCCTGAACAGGCGATGAATATGGGAAACCAGGCCGGCGCCGACCGGTACATCCCGGTGCATCATCAGACTTTCCAGCTCTCCAGCGAGCCGTTCTACGAGCCCATCGAGCGATTCCGCGGCGCCGCCGGCTCCCGGCCCGAGGACCGTGTGCTGGTCAACCGCGTCGGCGAAGAATTCCGCCTGACGTAGCGTATTGACCGCCGGAAACGCGCTTGGATAGAATAAGGAAGGGGAAGTCTACTCTAGGCAACGCCATGCGCACATCGGACGACCTGCACGGACGCGCGCAGGAGATTCTGAATTCGGTTGTCAGGGCTTACATCGAAACCGGTGAGCCGGTCGCTTCGCGCACCATCGCCAGGCGGCGCAAGGACATGCTGAGCCCTGCCTCCATCCGCAACGCCATGGCCGACCTGGCTGATGAAGGATATCTCTCCCAGCCGCATACCTCCGCCGGGCGCATCCCCACCGAGAAGGCATTTCGCCAGTATGTGCGTTCGCTTGGCGCGGGGCGGATCGCGGCCTCGGAAGCCGAACGCGTCCGGACCGAGCTGGCCGGCGCCGACACCGTGGAAGCTCGCGTCGAGTGTTCTTCGCACATCCTCACCGAATTGACGCGCAACGTGGGAATCGCCGCCGCGATACCCACCGCTAGCCAGATCCTGGACCAGGTGGAATTGCTCCCTCTCAGTGACGGCCGCGTCGTGATGATCCTTGTGACTCGCGATCGCCTGGTGCGGAACCGCGTCGTCAGGTTGGAAGAGCCGGCCACGCCCGATGAACTGATATCCATTCGCAATTACATCAACCGGAATTTCAGCGGCTGGTCGCTGCGGGAAGCCCGGCACGAACTGCTGCGGCGCATGGACATGGAGCGCGCCGTGTACGACGCGGTGCAACGGAAGCTTTCCCTGCTCTACGAAAAGGGCCTGCTGGAGGCCGACCAGTCGCCCGAAGTACACATGGAAGGCGCGTCTTACCTCTTCACGCTGGACCTGCATCTGACCCGGGAACGCATCCGGGACCTGTTGCGCGCGCTGGAAGAGAAAAAGCGGGTGATCGAGCTGTTGGACCGTGTGCTGGAGGAAGCCGCCGGAGAGTTGCAGGTGCGGGTTGGACTGGAAGAAGCTCACCCCGCGATGAGGGAAATGGCGCTCATCGGAATCGCCGTCGATACACCGGGCGGGGTCACCGCGCGGATAGCGGTACTGGGGCCCATGCGAATGAATTATGAACGTGTCATGGGCGCCGTGCTGCACATCGGAAAAGCTTTCGAGAGCGCATAGAAAATCGTGAACGAAGAGAAGATTAATATCAGTGTCTCCGATGGAGACGGGGCGGTCGCATCCCCGGACGAGCCGGTCCTGGACGCGGTAGCGGAGCAGGCGCCGCCGCCCGAAACCGCGCCGGCCGATCCCATCGCCGCTTTAACCGGCGAGCGCGATCAATTGCTCGCCGAGCGCGACCAGTTGCAGGCCGAGAAGGCCGAGTTGACCGATCGCCTGCTGCGCCGCGCCGCCGAGTTCGAGAACCACCGCAAGCGCACCGAGCGCGAGCGCGCCGACTTCCTGCAATACGCCGGCATGGAAGTGGTGCGCGAGATCCTGCCCGTGGTGGACGATTTCGAGCGCGCCCTGAAACACGAGACCGCCGACGCCGAATACCGTAAAGGGATTGATTTGATTTACCAGCGGCTGCTCGACATGCTCAAGCGCATGGGTCTGGAACCCATCGAGAGCCAGGGCAAGCCGTTCGATCCGAATGTGCACCAGGCTGTGCAACGCGTGGAAACCACCGAGGCCGAAGACCAGCAGGTGCTGGATGAGTTCCAGCGAGGATACAATTTTAAAGGAAAGCTGTTGCGGCCGGCGATGGTTAAGGTCGCGGTGAAGCCGCCTGAAACTGCCTGATGCCTGTGTCCAAACGAGACTACTATGAAGTGCTGGGCGTGAGCCGCGACGCCGATGAGCAGACGCTCAAAAGCGCCTATCGCAAACAGGCTTTGCAGTACCACCCGGATCGCAACCCCAACAATCCCGAGGCCGAAGAAAAATTCAAGGAAGCTGCCGAAGCCTACAGCGTCCTTAGCGACGCCCAAAAACGGGCCGCTTATGACCGCTACGGCCATCAGGCCGTGTCCGGGCCGGGCGGCAGCCCTGGGTTCGACCCTAATACGTTCACCGATTTCGGCGACATTCTGGGCGACCTCTTCGGGTTCGGCGACATGTTTGGCGGCGGAGGAGGCGGTGCGCGCCGCCGCAACCGCGCCCAGCGCGGAGAGGACCTGCGCTACGATCTTCAGATCGGATTCGAAGAGGCCGTGTTCGGCATGGTCGCCGAGATCCAGGTGCCCCGCATGGACCCTTGCAAGCAATGCAGCGGCAAGGGGGCCGAGCCCGGCAATATCGTCACCTGCCCGCAGTGCCAGGGCCGGGGCGAAGTGCTCTACCAGCAGAGTTTTCTTTCCATCCGCCGCACCTGCGGCCAGTGCAACGGCGCCGGCCAGTTGATCCGCAAACCTTGCGCCGTCTGCCGAGGTGAGGGATACAAGAAGACCGAGCGCAAACTCAAAGTCAATATTCCTGCCGGAGTGGACAACGGTACGCGGCTCCGGCTTCAGCAGGAAGGGAATCCGGGCTACAACGGCGGGCCCGCCGGCGACCTCTACGTCGTGCTCAAGGTCAAAGAGCACGCCTTCTACGACCGCCGCGAGAACGATCTGTACTGCACCATTCCCATCAACATCGCGCAAGCCGCGCTGGGCGCCGAGATCGACGTGCCCACGCTGAACGGCAAGGAAAAGCTGAAGATTCCCGAGGGCACCCAGAGCGGCGCCCGGTTCCGCATCCGCGGCGAGGGCGTGCCCCACGTCAACGGCCATGGCCGCGGGGATCTCTACGTGCACGCCGAAGTTCGGGTCCCCACCAAATTGAGCCGCCAGCAGCGCGAGCTGATCGAAGAGTTGCGCAAGTCGCTGCCTGTGGAAAACGAGCCTTCCGAAAAGGGCCTGTTCGAGAAGGTAAAAGACTACTTCATGTAGCCCACTTACCGGCGGGCGGGCGCGCCTGGCGGTGATAACATTGGCAGGGATAGCCTATGTCCAAGCAGACGGATGTTTCAAGACGCGATTTCGTGCGGACGGCGGCGGCCGTTTCGGCGGCGGCGGGACCTGCACTTCACTCGGCCCGCGCGGCTGGCAACCAGGTGCAATACGGCCTGATCGGAACTGGCAGCCGCGGCCAGTATCACCTGAAACACCTCAAGCCCATGGACCAGGCGCGCTGCGTGGCCTTGTGCGACGTATGGGAGCCGAATCTCAAGAAGGGCCTCGACACCATCGGCGGCAGTCCGAAGGGGTTCAAGGACTATCGCGAGCTGCTGTCTGTTAAGGAAATCGATTGCGTCATTATCGCCACGCCGCTCTACGAGCATTTCCGCGTGACGCGCGACGCGCTGCTGGCCGGCAAGCACGTGCTGTGCGAGAAGAGCCTGGTCTTCAAGCCCGAAGAGATCCACACCCTGCGCGCGCTGGCCAATGAGCGCTCGAAGCAGGTCCTCCAGGTCGGATTGCAGCGCCGCTACAGCCGCTTTTACCAGCTCGCCCGGCAGATGATCGACAAGGGCATGCTCGGTCAGGTGACGCACGTCCACGCCCAGTGGCACCGCAACACCTTCAGTAAGGATCCCTGGAACCGCCCGGTTCCGCAGGGCCTCACCGACAAGCAGTACAACTGGCGCAAGTACCGCGAATTCTCCGGCGGCCTGACGGCGGAGTTGGGCTCTCACCAGATCGATGTGGCGGACTGGATGTTCGGCGCCCAGCCTGAATTCGTCACCGGCGTCGGCGGCATCGACCACGTCAAGGACGGCCGCGACGTCTTCGACAACATCCAGCTCATCTTCAAGTACCCCAAGGGCCAGAAGCTGATGTATTCGTCGATCTCCACCAATCAGCACCTGCCCCTGTTTGGCGGGGAGCGCAACCAGTTCGGCGAGCGCATCATGGGCACCGACGGCACCATCGAGATCACCGTCGGCACCGACGATGAGCCAGCGCTCGGGCTGTGGTACCGCGAGCCTCCCCGTCCGTCGGCGCAGCCCGCCGGCGGCAAGAAGGAAACCGCGGCCACCGCGACGGCCACTCTGGCTTCCACGGGAAAAGGTGCTCGTAGCCTACCCATTCTGCTTGACAAGGACCAGATGACCGGCAAGGAGAACTTCCTCGAGAAGGAAATGAAGTTCGCCCGGCGCTGGCTGTACGCCAAGGGCGTCATGGTTCCCGAGGAAGACAAGAACCCTGTCGACGTCCAGCTCGAGGAATTCTTCGAGTGCGTCCGCGGCGGCGCCCGGCCCAAGGCCGACCTGGAGATCGGCTTGGCCGATTCCACCGCCGTGATTCTTGCTAACCTCGCCATGGACGAAGGGCGTCGCGTCTACTTCAACGAGATCGACAAGATGGGCCGCGGCCCCGACGCCAGAAAGAAAGCGTAAGTTCGGGGGCGCTGACATTCCTGTCTGTGGACCGTCGGCTGTGGCAGGGAAAGTTGGCCCTAGGGAATACGCGGTTCGTCCACGACTCGCGCAAGGTCGATCGTGGCAACGTAAGGCAAGAAACCGTTGGCGCGTTCCTCTTTGTAGATGCGGCGGACGCCCTCCGCGTCCGAAGGGTCCCAGTAGTCGAGCGTCAGCACCTGTAGCTCCGGCCGCCGCCGCATCGCTTCCTTCAACCAGCGGAGTTGCAGCCGGTAAGTGGCTGGATCCACCAGCCGGTACTTCTTCTGCTCGAAATCGTACGTGGAGAAAACGGATTCGCCCATCACGGCGTCGATTTCCGCTCCCACGTGCTCCAGAAGGCCGTAGGCCCGGTTCATCACGATCGTGATCTTCGGAAAAAGGCGTCGGATCGTCCGAATGATTTCCGCCGCCGAAGCCGCCATTCCCCGATAAGTCTCCGCGTTGGTTTGCTCCAGATATAAGGGACCGTCCAGAGTGTCCAGGAACAGGCCGTGGAACCCCTTTTCCAAAATCTTTGGAATAAGCTCCTCGCAAAGCCGGTTCAGCCAGCGGCTGTCCCGGATGTCGATGTACTGGTTGCCCTTCCAGGTCGGACTTGGACGAAGCAGCAAACCCTGCGACCTTAGCTCGCCGTAATAGGAGTAATCCTCGGCAGCTTCCCCCAGGCTCAGATACCCGACCAACTTCTTGCCGGCTTTCGAGAGAGGCGCCAGGACCGGGTGATAGCGGCTGTCTAGTATCAGCAACTGATAGGAATCAAATGAGCCGGCCGGCGCGGAGTTGGAATAGTAGACCAGCCAGCGGCCGGTTTGCGCTCTTGCGCCATGACTCGCCACAACGGTCAGCAGCGGTATCCACAGCTCGCGCCTCGATACATAACTCCTAGTACTATCAATACTTTTTGGCTGAGAGTAATCGGCCTTTGCCACGTCCGGATGCCTCGAAATCTCGTAAAGCCAATGATAGTGTACGCGGTCAGCGCAAGCAAAACTTCGAATGACTGGAAACGTCGGAGCAAAACAAAATCATGGTACCAACCAAGGCCGCAGTCTCGGATTCGGCGCCCGGAGCTTCGTATCTCACCATCATTACTTGTGGTACGAGCGCGGGCGTCCTTCGGATTCACCAGGCATTTCAGGATGAAGGGGAAAAAAACACGCATTTCAGCCGCAACCTGTCCCACGCGCTCGACGCCAGCGACCGGTTGCGGCCCTGCGTATTGATCGTTGGGCAGGAGGTAGTACGCACCGTCGATTGGGCCGAATTGCGGGCCCGCATGGCGGTCAATTCCGGCCTGATTGTGCTGGTGTTGTTAGCCGACCCGCCTCTCGAAGAGCGCGGGTCCCTGCTTCGTATGGGGTGCGCCGGCTTCCTGGAGCCTGACTCATCCTTTGACACGGTTTGCCGGGCCATCGACTGCGTTCGCTCCGGCGAGCTCTGGGCCAGCCGCAAACTGGTGTGTGAAACGCTGAAGGGGATGCTCTCCGTAGTGGACGACTGCCGGTTCACTCGGCGAGAGCTGGAGATTCTGCGGCGGCTGGCCGCGGGTTACGACAATCGCCAGATTGCCGACGATCTCTTCATTACGCGCGACACCGTACGCTGGCATCTCCGCGGAATCTATTCCAAGCTCGGCGTTCACGACCGTCAGACTGCTTCTGAGCTGCTGGCACTTTTCGGAAACCGCGAAAGGTAGCGCCCGGCCAAATTTTTCAACTTTCCATCCGGCCAGCGCATCGCTTGCCGTTCGTGCGCCAGGATTTCTTCGCCTTTAACCAGCGCCGGGACCAGGTCCCATTGACACAAAAATGTAACGTCTGCGGCCAATTCGTAGTGGAATCCCCGATATTGCGCTAATAGAACCTCCTGTCTCGCCCTCCTGATTTCGGGGGATTTGCCCTCCTGGTAGGTACTGGAGTGGTAAAAACACTCCTATGCGCCGAGATCGAGCGGCAATAATCTTAAAGACGAGTAAATCGATTTATGCCCTCAGGAGGAAACATGCAGCGTACGTATCGGAGGAAGTGGCGGATTTTTATTCCAGTGTCGGCTTTATTTATTCTGCTGACGACTACATTATTGAAGCCGGCGGGCGGCGCGACTCCTCCGGTTACCGATCCATCCATTGTTTCAAAGCTCCTGCCGCCTCTGATCACTCCGGTGACCCAGACGCTAGGAGTGATCCTTTCTCTGCTCAGCACCCCGCGGGATATGAAGCTTCTGGTAATCGCGGCCGACGGCACCGAGCCCAGCTACTCCGCCATCCGGGCGATCCTGGACCAGATCGGCGTCCCTTACGACTCGGTATTACTAACTCAGACTGGCGGAGCGTTGCCTCCCCTGAACAATATGGTGAAGGGGTTCTATCAAGGCATTATTCTCGCCACCGGAAACCTGGCCACCTGCACAACTAATCCCTGCTCCATCGCGCTGCCCGCCGCGGGGTGGACGGCGCTGGACAAGTACGCCGCCAATTACGGCGTGCGCACCGTGAGCTACTATACGTTTCCCGATCCCCGCTACGGGATCACCTGGACAGGTTTCGCGGCGCCTGGCGGCAGCGCGGCATTTCTTCCGGCTGCCGCCGGCATCTTTCCTTATCTGAACCGGAACAACCCGATAGCCATCTCGAATGCTTTCCTTTACACGGCCCTGGCAACGCCCGGAGCGGGCGAAACCACCACGCCCTTTCTCAGCGTAGGCGGCCAAATTGCTGGCGTTACCCATAAGAAAGCCGACGGCCGCGAGTACATGGCGTTGACTTTCGACAATAACCCGTTCCTCACGCACTCCCTCGCGCTCGGTTACGGGATCGTGAACTGGGTCACTAAAGGTGTGTTCCTCGGCTCCCGAAAGGCGTACTTCTCGCCGCAGATCGATGACATCTTCCTCGGCAGCGACTTATTCGACGCCACCCGGACGGGCTGCAAGCCGCCCGGCTTCCAACTTGACCCCACCGTCGACCCGACTGCCGGCTGCCCCAACGTGCGGATCACCGGATCGGACCTCAGCGCGATCGGCGCTTGGCAGAATTCCGTTAGCGGCGGGCAATCCGGGCAGATCAAGGTCACCATGGCCTTCAACGGCTTCGGGACCACCGCCCTCGGCGACGCGCCGCCCAACGACTCGCTGCCGCCCGCGGCCACGCAGGCCCGTTCGCAATTCTTCTGGATCACCCATACCTACGACCACGAGAATCTGGATTGCTACAATCCGGTGCCCAACAGCGGCGTCTGTACACCCGCAACCTCCGCCCAGTCTCTGGCGGAGATCGACCAGAACAAAGCCGTCGCCCAGCAGCTCAGCCTGGTCACCGACTCCGCCAGCATGGTCACCCCGAATGTCTCCGGCCTGAACAATCCGAATTTCCTGTCGGCGGCGGTTTCGAGAGGCATTCGCTACGTGGTTTCCGACGCTTCCGTTTTGCCGGCCACGGTCAAACACAACACCGGTGTCCGCAATACCCTTCAGCCTTCCATTCTGATGATCCCCCGCCGGCCAACGAATATCTTCTACAACGTCGACACCAACCTGTCCGGCGTGCCGGCATCGGAAACCGACGAGTACAACTATTTTTACGGACCGAACGGCATCAGCCGCATCGGCGGGCCGGGCGGACCTCCCTTCTTCACCACCAATCAGACCTACACCGAGATCATCGATCGCGAGAGCGATTTCATTGTCAGGAATATGCTGCGCGGCGAGGTCTACCCGGTGATGTTTCATCAAGCCAATCTGTGGCGGTACAACGGCATCAACAGTCTGTTCACGGATCTGGGCGACGCCGTTCTGGCCAAGTTCCGCAACATTTCCACGCTGCCGGTGAACAGCCTCTCCCAGACTTCGATCGGACAGGTCCTGGAGGATCGGATGGCCTTCAACGCCTCCGGTGTCAGCGCTACGCTGACGCCAGGCTTGAGCATGACCATCAAAGTTTCCAAAACTACCAAAATCCCCGTCACCGGTATGTGCCGGGGAACGTGCGAGAGCTACGGCGGACAATCCATCTCTTATTTCACGGTGAATCCGCTGCTGCCGACACTGGTTTTGTTGCCTTAGAAATTCCACTGCTTCTAGAAGGAGGTTGTCATGCGAACATTGCTCGGTTTCACCCTGATTTCTGCACTGGCTGCCGCCCCTCCCGCAAGGGACGAGGTGTTGGACCTGCAACAGGTCATCCAGTCGACCCTGGCCAAACCGGCCGTGGAAAATTTGGACGTCGAGGTGGCGCGCAGCCGCCTGCGTCTGCTCGAAGCGTCGAACCGGCGGCGCATCGAGCTGACTCCGCAGCTCGGCCTGCTGTCCCTCACCAATCCCGCGCTCCTGGCGGCGAACCTGGGAGCCGGACTGCTCATGAAATCCGGCGGCGTCTCCCCGCTGGCGATCCTCGATGCGAAAGTAGACCTGCTGGCGGCCGAAACCGCGTCCCGCCGGCGGCGGCAGCAGCGGGAGGCTGAGGTGACGCGCCGCTTCTTTGAAATGGCCGAGCAGCAGCGCGTCGCCGCGCAAACCTGCTCCGCGGTCCGCGAAGCCGAGGGACGGCGCGAGGATCTGGATCGCCAGCTCTCTCTGGCCCGGCTGACTCGCTCCGACCTTCTGCGTCATGAGATGGAGATCGTGAATCGCAAGGCCGATTGCCGCCAGGCCCAGCGCCAGATGCAGCTCGCCGCTTCCCGGCTTTCGCCGTGGCTGGATACTCCGGCGGAGTTCCTGCGCGTGACCGACGAGCCTGCAGCCGCGCTATCGCTGGATTATCCTCTGCGCCCCGTCGACTTTCTGGTCAATGTCGCCATGGCGCACCGCGCCGAGCCTGCCCGGTTGAGCCAGGAGATCGCCGCCATGCGAAGACAGATCGACGGCGTGCGCGAACCTCGCGGCCTCCAGTTCCGCCTGCGCTACTCCCATCTGGGTCAAGGTGGGGTCGGTCCCGGTGGCGGAAACTACCTTCTGGGCGGCCACATCCTGCAGCCTGAAATCTCCGCCCGCATACCGATCAAGGACAATGGAGCCTTCGCCGCCGAGAAACGCCTGCTCCACGCCAAGCTCGCCCGGCTGGAACGCGAAGCATCCGACGCCGAGCAGGAAATTCGCGCTGAAATCGCCGAGGTGCAGATTCGATTCGAATCCGTGCGCGACGAGCTTTCGGTGGCGCGAAGCCGCCTCGCCCTGGCCGCCGAAAATCGCAAAGTGGCCGCCGCCCGTCATCGCGCCGGCCTCGAAGGCCCCGCCTCTCTCTCCGCCGCCGAAGAAGGCGAGCGCCGCGCCGGAGTGGAATTGGTGCGCCTGGAGTACGCAGGCAAGTCCAACCTCGCGGCGCTCCTGAGTATCTGCGGCCTCGCCGGCCAGGAGGGCGGCAAGCAGGAGATGCTGGTCGCGCGGCTTCCGGTTATTCTTCCCTGACCCCATGCGGCCCTCACTCAGAAAAGCGCCCCTTCTGTGGGGCACAATCCCGGTGTCGCTGTTCCTCGCCGCCGCTGCCGTGTTCGGCCCGAGGATCGGAGGGTCGCTGCCGGAGGCGCTCGCTGGCGGAATCGTCTCCGCGCATCAGACGGTTCTACCGGCGAGGATCGAGCCCAACCGGCAATTCAACCTGCTTTCGGAGTCGCCCGGCCGCGTCCAGGCAGTGCAGGCCATCGCGGGTTCCTCCGTCACCCAGGGCGAGATCCTCCTCACGCTGGATAACAGCGAAATCTCAAACCACGTGACGGCCGCGGCAAAGCGCCTGGAGATCGCGCGCCTTCGCCTGGAGGCCGCGCGCGCCTCTGCTCCTTCGCGCCGCCGCAACCAGGCGGACACGGAGCGACTGGCCGCCGCCGGACGCGACCGCCGCGCCGCCCAGGAGCGTCTGGACGGATTCTCGCTTGAAGAAATGGAGCGCACGCTCGCCGCCGCCCGCCGGCGGACTTCCGAGATTCGCGCTCTGGTTGCCCAGGGACTCGGAACCGGCATTGAACTCGAAAGCGCTCAGGCCCGCGAGGAATCGGCGGTGCGGGAACTCAAAGCCGCGCGCGAGCATTTCTCCCGCCTCAAACAGGAAGTCGACCAGACCGACGTTCAGCTTCGCCTGGTCCAAATGCAGCCCATGCTTCCCAGCTCCGGAGCCGCCATCGCTGAGGCCGAGCTGGAAGTGGAAGCCGCGCAATCGGCCCTGATGCTGGCCGAAGAAAGATCGCGCCGGCTCTCGGTAGCCGCCCCCGCGGCGGGCACCGTCATCGAAGTCACGGTGCGGCCCGGCGACTGGATTACCGCCGGCACGCCGATGATCCGCGTTGCCGATTTCTCGAGTCTCCTGATCTCCGCCCCGGTGACCGCCGCGATCGCGCGCAAGGTCATCCCGGGAACAATCGTTCACGTCCGCCTGCCTACCGAACCTCCCGTGCGGATAGACGCCGCGGTCTCCTCCGTCACGCTGGCCCCCGACGCGGCGCAGCAGGCTTACCTGATTCGCGTGCCGGTCCCGAACCCCGACGCACGCGTGGTACTCGCCGGCCTGGAGGCCGCAATCGAATTCGACCACCAGGAATCCAAATGACCCGCCCTTCGGTACTGCTCACCACGGATGGAACCTACCCTTGTTACCGCGGCGGCGTTAGCGTGTGGTGCGATCAGCTCATCCGGCGCCTGGAAGACGTCAGCTTTCACGTCTTCGCCATCTCCTATTCGCCGAGCCACGTCCCGCTGTTCGGCCCGCCTCCGGCCAATCTTGTCTCCAGCCAGGTGCTGCCCTTATGGGGCACCGAAGAGCCAGGCCCTCAAGAGGACAACTTCGCGGCGGCGCTCCTCCGCAAGATTCGAACGTCGGAAGACGTGGTGCGCTCGTGGTTCCTCGAACCCTTCGAGTTGGTTCTTCGGTCGATGCTGCGTCCGGATTCGCCGCCTGAGCAGATGGCCGAAGCCCTGCTGGCGCTGCACATCGGCTGGCGCGATTTCGATTACGCCCGCATCATGTCGTCTCCGACGATATGGGACACCTTTCTCCGCGTGTGCTGCGACCTCTATCCACCGCATAACCGCCTCTCGCTCGAAGAAGCCACGGTTTGTATGCGATGGCTTCAACGGTACCTGGCAGTGGCGGCAGTCCGCTTTCCCGAGACCGATCTGGTTCACGCCTCCATGGCCGGACTGGCCGGCGTCCCCGGCGTTCTCCAGAAACTCGTTGGTGGCAGCCGCTTCCTGCTCACCGAGCACGGCATCTTCCTTCGCGAGCTCTACCTTTCGCTCGCCCGCATGAAGCACGGCGTCCGCTGCCGCCGGTTCCTTTTCTCCTGGCACGAAACCATCGCGCGGATGAACTACTGTTTCGCGGATTCCGTCACGTCGCTTTGCGAGTTCAATCGCAAGTGGCAGCTCCGCGTAGGCGCCTCGGCCGGAAAGATCCGCATCATCCCCAACGGCATCGATCCGTCAGTCTTCACTCCGCGCCTTCCGGAGCGTACAGGCGCCCCTTCTACGGCCCCGGTAATTCTCACTATGGCGCGGATCTATCCTCTCAAGGGAATCGACTACCTGTTGCGCGCGGCGCGGCTGGTGCTGGACCGCATGCCCTCCGCGCGATTCCGCATCCTAGGTGAAGTCGGAGATCAGAAGTACCATAGCCAGTGCTTTGACCTCGTGTCGCAGCTCGGCCTTTCCGGCAGCGTCGAGTGGGGAAGCACGACCGATCCCGCCTCCGCCTATAAGAGCGCCGATGTTTTCTGCCTGCCCAGCATCTCCGAAGCGATGCCCTATTCCGTGCTGGAGGCCATGTTCAGCGGATGCCCCGTAGTAGCCACCGACGTGGGTGGTGTGGCGGAGATGCTGGGCGGCTCCGGGCTGCTGGCGGCGCCCGGAAGGCCAGAGAGCATCGCCAGGGCGATTCTTTCGCTGCTGGAAGGAGAAGGCGCCGCCGCCTACCGCCGCGAGCTGGCGGTTCGCGCGCTCTACCACGCGCGGTCCTGCTACACCATCGATAAGTGTTCCGACCGATTCCACGAAGCCTATGCCGAACTCTCAGGTATGCCCAAGGCTACCCCTGTGTTTGCAGCCTGACCGCGACGAGGAGTGGTGCGAGCCGCTGGACGCGCGGGACCTGGCCACGCGCCTGGAAGCCGAAGGTGTGACCGACGCTGTGGCCGCCGCCGACTTCCACTTCGACAGTACCCGGAGCATGGCCGAAGCCTGGCTGTGGAAAGTCGCGTCCGGCAAGCCTCCGGCCGCGCCTGCGAAGCATTTCCGAAGGCGCTGGCGCGAATACTGGGACGGCATCTCGTTCGCGCTGCCACTGCTTTGCTCCTGCATCTCCATCCTGGTTCTGGAATTCTCGCTCTGGGGCGGCAACCTCACGGCCGAGGACGCCACGGCCGTGGGGCTCGGCCTGGTCGGCAGCTTTCTGCTCTGCGGAGGATTCGTTCAGGTGATGGCGCGTCGCGGACTCTTCTTCGCCGGCACCAAACAGTTCCGCCGCTGTGAACAATCCACCTGGGCCGGAGTGCGCGCAGCGTCGGCCGGCCTGCTGCTGTCCACGTGCGTCCTTCTGGCGGCCTCGGCTTATTGGGACTGGCTCTCCACCCGCCACAATCTCATCGCCGGAGGCTTCTGCGTGGCCCTCGGCCTGTTTTGGCTGGCCACCGGAATCCTCCACGTTCTCCACCGTTTTCTCGACGTCACCTGGATCACTCTGGCGGGTATCACGCTGGTCGCCGCTCTTTACCGCGGCCTCGGCTGGCCGCTGCTGGTGTCGCAGATCCTGACGATTTGCCTCTCGGCCGGCGTCGCGCTGGCCATCTCCGCGCGCGTCCTGCGCCGGAACCGCGAGCAGACGCCGGTTCCCGTGCCCCCTGGTTCGCTGCTGCGCGACGTCTTCTTTCTCTGGCCCTATTTCGCTTACGGCGTGCTCTACTACGGGCTTCTCTTCGCCGACCGCCTGGTGGCCTGGACGGCGCACACACAGTCCAGCGCACTCGCGGTGCAGTTCCGCGGCGATTACGAGATCGCGCTCAATTTCGGCCTCCTGGCGTTTGTCTTCCAGGTCGGCTGGGTGCACCGGTCGACAGCCGTCTTCTACCGTGAGGTCGCGCGGCTGGAACGCCGCGTCTCCATCGACTGCGTTGCCGGCTTTAGCCGCGCGATGATCGGTTTCTACTGGGGCCGGATCGCCGGATTCGTCCCCCTGGCCATCGCCGCGGCCGCGCTTTCGCTGGGTGTCGCGGCGGCTGGAAGTTTCCTCCGCGGAAGCGCCGTAGCCATCACCGCGTTCTGGTCGCTGGCCGGCTTTCCTTTCCTCGTCGTCGGATTGTGGAACGTAAGCCTGCTCTTCGGACTGTCGAGAGCCTCAAAAGCGGCCGCCGCGGCGGCTGCGGCCTGCGTGGTCGATGTCGTGGCCGGCTACCTGCTTTCCCGGCTCGGCAGCTATCACTACGCGGTGGCCGGCTTCACGCTCGGCGCTCTCGTCTTCGCCCTGGTCTCGGGCTTCTGGACGCTCCGCGCTTTCCGGCGACTGGACTACTATTACTTCGCCGCCTCGGCTTGAGAGCGTCGTCATGGGCTGGATGGTCTTCTTCCGCGTCGCCCTGGTCTTTGCGATCTTCTACATCGCGCTACCCGCCTGGGCGCGAGGAGCACGATGTTCAGCAGACCGCTCGCTCGCCGTGGCGGAATCCTTCGTGCGCGTGTGCTTTTTCCTTCAGCTCGGCGTATTCCTGCTCGGCGTCATCCGCCTTGCGCTGCCGGGTGCCGTGCTGTTCCTTTACTTCGCGTGGATCGCCGCAGCGCTGATCCGGCGCCGTCCGGACCTCGCCGGAGGCGAGGCGTGGAAACAGCTGGCCGTCCGATTCATCACCCGCCAGGGTGGCTTCCAACTTGGCTCCACTCTGTTCCGCCCACGCATCTCCGCGGCCGCGGCCCTCTGGGTCCTTCTTTTCACCGTTTACCTTGGCGCGCGATCCTGGTTTCCGGTCCACAATCTCCGCTTTACCGATCCGGACAACTACACCCGTGCGCTGTCGCTCGCCATCCTCAGCGGTGGTGAGAACTGGCAAGTGGATCTCTCGGTTCCCCTGCTGGTCCCGCTGCTGATTCTGAGCGCGGCTCCGGCGCCGGCGGTGATTGCGTTCTCCGGAGCTGCCTTTAGCGGACTCTTCGCCGCCGCGGGAGGCATGCTGGCATGGGCTCACGGCCGAAGCCGTTCTGCCGCCTTCGTCGCCGCCGGCCTCGCGGCGGCCCTACCGTTCTGGCGAGGCGCGGCGGGCGGAGACGAGGCCGGGCGTCCCGAAATGGCGGCGGCTTTTGCGCTGCTCTCACTCGCACTGGCGCCGGGCGCGCGAATCGCCGCGTTTCTCGCCGCCGCCCTGGCGGTCTCCATTTCTCTCTCTTTCCTGCCGGCCCTCGCCGGAGGCGTCGCCTGCGCCCTTATTGGAGGCGCCGCCGCCTGGATCGCGCGGAGCGTGCCCGCGCGCCTGCGGCCGGCGATGCAAGCCGCAGCCGCAACGGCGTTCATCGCCGTCATCTGCTTTCGCTGTCCCACTGGCAAGCCCGACGGCCCTTTTCAATATGAGGCCGCGGCCAGGCAGTGCCAGCGCCTGGCCGGACAGCTTCCCCGCAACTCCTGGCTGGTTGTTTCTCCCTTCCATGAACTGCCGTATGCATACGGACGCGGCTGGCACATGGAGCTGACGGAATTTGTTTCCACCTTCTCGGTTACGCAGGTCTCCGATCCGGCGTTTTGCTTTCCGTATCCGGTGCGCGACGTCTTCTTCTTCGTGGAGCGCGAGCCTCTCTGGCCGGTATCCCCCGCGGCCGGGCGCACCCGCTGGGCCAGGATCGACGTGATGAATTCGCTCGATCCCGCGGTGCGGGCGTACTCCACCCCACTCGGCCGAACCGCCGTGGAGTTTGAAGCGGCGGAGCGGCTGGCCGCTTACGCCGCATCGCATCACGACCTGGAGACAGTCTTCTCGGATGGCCGCTTTTCGGTCTACCACACCGCCGGCGCGTTGGCCGGCGCCAAGCCGTAACTGAGCCCCTTACGTTAGGTAACCGAGCCGCGCATGTAAGTAAGCGGTGGTGGTCAATTCAGCGCGGCTGGTCGAGTCCACCCAGGTCATCCGGCGTTCCGTTCACAGCAGCCACTGCTCGACGGAGTTGAGCAGCGTGTTGCGGTCGCTGTCGGAGATGTCTGAGACCTTCTTACCGCCCGAGGCGCGGCGTCTGGATCATCTAATGCCCGAGCTTGATCCGCCGCTCCAGTGCCATCTCGCTTTCCGCACGTTGCTCCTTGAGCGCTGAGTACTTGCGGAAGAGCTCCTGGGCGATCGCCTTGTCGCCATGCTGGTCCTGTAGGCGCGCCAACTGGTAGAGCGCAGTCGGGAAATCCGGAAACTCAGCAACCACTTTCACAAGCAGCTGAATAGCCTGCTCGTGCGACCCCTGCTCGGTCAGACAGCGGGCAAGGAAGAAGCGGGGAAGCGGGTCGCGTGAGAATCGTTCACTGGACTTGCGAAAGGCCTCGGCGGCATCGGCGAAGCGACGCAATCGATACAGAGTCAGGCCATAGTTATAATAGTAGGCGTTCAGCGCTTTGTTGGTCGGTACGTTTCCTTCGCGAATCGCCGCTTCATATTCCGGCAGCGCAGCTTCTAGATCGTTCTCGACATAGCGGCAGTTGGCAAGGAAAAAGTGCGCGGGAGGCCGCATGTCCTTGTAGGCGAGAAGGTCTGCGAACGTTTTGTCCGCCTCCCGGATTTGACCGCTGCGAAACAGGCTGAAGCCTCGAATGAAGAGCCACATGGGTCGATATGGTTCGCCAGGGGGCCTATTTCCCAGTGTGCGAAGTGCGTCAAAGTCTTTCTCGATGTTCTGGTACGCCTGAGCCAGCGCGATCCTGACATCGAAATCACCGGGCGTGGCTCGCAAGCTGCGATCGAGCAAAGGCACAGCCAAACGCGCCTGTCCTGATGAGAGGTAAATCTGTCCCAGTGCAGCCTGGTACGCCGGGTTGGCGGGTTCCACCTTGAGGGCCCGCTGCAGGAGGTCGATCGCTTCACCGCTGCCGCCTCGCTGGAACGCGTCCGCGGCCGCTGCGGCCAGCTCGCGTCCGGTTTTGGATTCTGCGCTAGCAGTGACTGCGGCCAGAGCGAGCACCAGGAACGATTTCCTCATTTCAGGGGCCCGCGGTTCTGCTTTTGGAATGCAGTGCTGCGCTTGATGGGTGTGATTCTGTCGTCGAGATCCAGGTCCACACCGGTTTCAGCGGCGGTTAACAGGACGGCGCGGGCGTCCAGCAAGTGCTCAGTCATGGCTAGGCGGGCTGCGTCAGGCTGGCGATGGTCAATCGCCAGGAAGATCGCCTTGTGAAAGCGCAGGGTGTGGGCGAAGTCAACCAAAGGAGACGTGCGTGCAATACCAGTCAGCAGGAGGCGCTGGATCGCGCCGAACATAAGCTGGAAGACACGGTTTCCCGAAGCGCGGAAGATCGCTGCATGAAAGCTGACGTCGAGTTCGATAAAACGGCGCATGTCACGCGGGTTGCGCTCCATGCCCTTAAGCGCGCCGCGGAGCGCAGCCACGTCTTCCGCCGTGGCTCTTTCGGCGGCGCGCGCCGCCATCTCCGGCTCGACTGTCAAACGTGCCTCATACAGCTCGTGATATGAGATTCCATCCATCAAAACCAGGAACTCCATTGGCTCGGTCAGAATAGCGGATGCGTTCGGGTTGAGATACGTACCATCGCCGACGCGCTGCGAGAGCACGCCCATCATGTCGAGCATTTTGAAGGCCTGGCGCAGTGACGACCGGCTGACGTGGAATCGCCGTGCCAATTCCCGTTCGGAGGGAAGCTTCGTTCCCGGAACGAGGACACCGCTCTGCAGCAGCTCCTTGAAACTGGTCAACAGCTTGGCGGTTATGTCTTCTCGCTCTCGGTGCGCCTGGACTTGCCCATTCCCGCTGCTGTTCTCACCCCCGTGATCGGTACGACCATTAGTCGGGGGATCCGGGCCGCTTGAAGTGACCATGCAAACAAGAATCGCATGCAGACCGAATTTTAGTCAATGAGTCTTCAGTTTTTCAGTCTTGACAATCCCGTCAGATGGTCCTACCATTGCCCCTATCAAAGACTTCTCATCAGCGAGGAAACCATGTTGCGTTCACGTCTGCATCGCGAAGCGAATCGGATCTATTGGGTGGCTGCGGTTCTAGCCGGCTTGCTCCTCCCATCCTGGAACGGGAGATTGCATGCTCAAACCACGGGCTCGATTAACGGGACCGTATTGGACAGCTCCGGCGCCATCATCGCAGGCGCTTCCCTCGAATTGAGCAACCTCGGAACCGGCGAGCGCCGCACCATGAATAGTTCCACCGAAGGGTATTTCAACTTCACCGACTTGAATTCCAGCCGGTATGCGCTCCGGATCTCAGCAACGGGGTTCAAGGAGCTGCGCTTCGACGCCCTCCAGTTGACCGTAGGCCAGAACCTGACGCTGCGTCCGGCGTTGCAGGTCGGAGCCGTCAGCGAGTCGGTTGAAGTCACCGCCGCTCCGCCTCCGGTCACCACTTCGTCGTCTTCGGTAACTCAACTGGTGGACTCGCAGCGCATCGACCGGCTTCCACTCAACGGGCGCAATGCGCTGCAGCTCGTGGCCTTGGTACCGGGGGTGGTCTCGGTGGGCGCCTATGGACAGTTCGGCGCCATGCAGAGCTCATTCCGCATCTCCGGAAGCAGGATCGTCGATACCAACTTCACGCTGGACGGGGGGTTCAACGTCAACCAGTTCTACAATAACGCAGTCGATTATCCGAACCCTGATGCGCTGCAGGAGTTCTCCGTCAACACGCGCAGCTACTCCGCGTCGTTCGGTCGCGGCTTCAACCAGGTCTCGGCGATCACCAAGTCCGGAACCAACGAATTTCATGGCAGCTTGTTCGAATTCCTGCGCAACACCAAACTGGATGCCAGGCCTTTCTTCGCCGCCAAGCGCTCCGACTTTAAGCGCAACCAGTTCGGCGGCACCTTCGGAGGACCAATCCGGAAGGACAAGTTGTTCTTCTTTGCTGGTTACCAGGGAACGATCCTTCGCGGCACGCCCGGTGAAAACCGTTATCGCACCCTGAACACGGCGGAGCGCAACGGTAATTTCTCCGGCGCCGCCACTCCCCTGCGCGATCCGGACAGTCCAGGAGTCTTCTTTCCCGGCAATATCATTCCGGCGAGCCGTCAGCGGGCATTCGCCACGAAGTTTAACAGTGACTATCTGCCACTGGCCAACTCTGGATCCGACTTCTTCAGCTTCGCGCCGACGAACAAACTCGATCAGAAGCAGGTGGTCGCGAAAGTGGATTACAGCCTGACTGAGAAGGATCGCGTTTCGTTTCGGTACTTCTTTAACGACGTCCCGCAGCGCGGAAACGGCGTCAGCGCCTTCCTGGACTCCTCGTGGCTGGCCGATCTGCCGACGCGCAACCAGAGCTGGACCCTGGGATATACGCGGATCTTCTCTCCCGGGCTGCTCAACGATTTCCGCCTTACCCACCTGCGCAACGCCTATGGCGTACGGACTACCAGAGATTTCTCGTTGCGCGATCTCGGATTGGATGTCAGCGTGGCTAACGCGATCAACGACTTCGGTCTCACGCCGGACTCCCGCATCTCGGTGGCTGGTTACTTCGGTGCGTCCCCAGGTGTGCCCACCCGCGACATCGTGCCGACTACTCACTTGGCCAACACCACCTCCTATGTCGCCGGCATACACAAGCTGGAATTTGGTGTAGAGATCTATCACAACCGGGTAAACCAGCTACAGAACTTCCTCACCGCCGGCCAGATCAACTTCAATGGCTTTGCGTCGGGAAACCCCGCGGCGGACTTCCTGCTGGGCAAGTTCAGCGACTATCGCCAAATCACGCCGCTCATCACCAGGCTGCGGCAGACGCTACCCAGCACGTACGTGCAGGACGACATCCGGCTGAAGCGGAACCTGACCGTCAGTCTCGGCCTCCGTTGGGATCCGTATCTGGCGTGGATTTCGGAGAATGACGTGCTGAGCGCGTTTCGACCGGGCATCCAATCGAAGAAATTTCCCAAAATGGCGCCCGGGCTGCTGTATCCGGGCGACGACGGCCTGCCACGTGGAGTCGTGGACAACCGCTATAACAACTTCTCGCCGCGCATAGGAATTGCGTGGGACGTCCGCGGCGACGGCCGGACCTCCATCCGTGCGGGTTTCGGTGTGTACTACATCCCGACCGTGCGCGCCATAGCCTTTAACCGTTTCCCGTTAATCCAGCCATTCGCTCTGGATGTGCGCCTGTTCGGCGGCGACACCAACGCAATGTGGGCGCCGGCGCCGTACAACGGAAAGAATCCATTTCCGCGTCCGGATGTGACCGATGTTCAGGGCCTGCGCAATCTGGACTTCATCCCGACGGCGGGCCATACCACTTACGCGCTTCCGTTCAAGACGCAGTCCGACCGCCAGTGGAGCTTCTCGATTCAGCAGGCCGTCGGAGGCGATGCCGCGGTGGAAATCAACTACATCGGCTCGTCCTCGGCGCACATGTTTACATCCAACGAGTCGAACCCGGCCGTCTACACCCCGGGTCAATCAACAGTGGCCAACACCCAGCAGAGGCGATTGCTACCGCAGTTCGGACCCATCAACGACACGAGGGAATCGCTCAGCGCCAATTACAACGCTCTTCAATTGGTGTTCAACAAACGGTACTCTAAGGGCCTCTCCATCCTGAGTTCTTATACTTGGGGGAAAGGACTTGGCGTCGTTGGTGCATTCGGCGAGGGCAGCAACGGACAACGGAACCCGTTTAATAACCAGCTGGACTATGGTCGCCAGGACAACGACGTGAAGCACAACTTCGTGACGTCGTTCATTTGGGATCTGCCGGGCGCCGGAATCACACAGTCGCGCGCCTTGCGGTCGCTCGTGTCGGGCTGGCAATTGAACGGCATCAACACGCTGCGCAGCGGCTTTCCGTTCACGGTGCGATCGGGACTGGACAACTCATTCACGGGCATCGGCGGCGACACCGCCGACCAGGTCGGCGACTGGCGGCTTACCGGCGGACGCAGTCGTGGGGAACAGATCAATGCATGGTTCAATCCGAGCGCTTTCACCACGAACGCCATCGGAACCTATGGCACGGCGGGCATCAACGCAATCGACGGCCCCGGGCTTTGGACCTTCGATCTCGGCGTAAACCGCCAGTTCAAAGTCACCGAAGCGAAACGGTTCGAGTTCCGCAGCCTGTTCTACAACCTCTTCAATTACACGAACCTCGGGAATCCGACGAGCACCAGGACATCTCCAATTTTTGGCCGCATTACGAGCACGGCCGCGGATAACCGCGTGATCGAACTGGGCCTCAAGTTCGTGTTCTGACGCACAAAAAGAATGCTGCGGCATCTCGGATTTCAGCTAAGCCTTGCGCTCCTGCCGTCTGTATCCGAAGCGCCCGCACTCACGCAACCTGCGCAGACGGGAATGCCTTCGCTCAAGAGCCACTGTTCGGGAGCAACGTGCTATTTTCGGCAGCCAGCCAGTGCTCGACGGAGTTGAGCAGCGTGTCGCGGTCGCTATCGGAAATGTCCGGGACCTTCTTACCGCCTGTGGAAGCTGAGTCGCGGAACAACGACCGCCCTGAGGTCCCGCTCCACTTACCCGAATATCGCGCCACAGTGTCGAGAATGTTCTTCCCGGCTTCGGCTAGAGTGCGGTAGCGGACCGTGTTGACCGGGCCGCTGAGGTCGGTAGTGGACACCCGCTCGATCACCTGGTAAGGGCTCTTGGCTCCGTAGGCCGCCTGGATCTCCGGCTGCTTCAGGATCGCAAGTGCGGCCGCGATATCCGCCTTCAGCCGCCGCGCCGCGAAGTAGGCGTAGCCATAGCCGTGAAGCGAAAGGTTGACCGCCATGTCGCGTCCCGCCTTGCGCACGGCTTCCATGGATTCAGTCGCCGCCGGCGTTCCCCGCCCGCGGCTGAACTCCGCGACCGAGGCCACGAACCGTATCCACAGCTCGCTGAACTCGGTATTCGGCTGCGCCTCTGTCCCGGCGTCGCCGCCGGGTATCCCCAGAATCCGGCTGTACAGCCCGCGCCGGTCGCTGGGCGTCAGCCGGTTGAACCGCGTCCAGTAGTAGTTGTCGAGCGCCCGGCCCCCGGAACCGGAGCCCAAGGGCAGCAACCCGTGCATGAATAGCTCAACGATACGGTCGGCCGTGGCGAACAAACGCATCTGTTCGAGCTGTGCCGCGAAGTAGATCGCGCTCGCACTCAGGATATTGTCGCGGACGATTTCGTCGGGCATCGTTGGGACCTGGCGTCCGAAAGAACATGGTAGGCGCGGCTGGACTCGAACCAGCGACCCTCAGCTTAGAAGGCTGATGCTCTATCCACCTGAGCTACGCGCCCGCAAAACAATCTGATCCTATTTTACCTGCACGCGAGACTCAAGTCGGAGGCGCCTCGGCTTTCGCGTCTGCCCGCACGCGCACGATGCGCTTGGTGGCGCCTTCGCGCGGCAGATCCCTGAAGCACGACAGCAGAAGACCGGCCAGATCGAAGGCAATCTGGACGAACTGCCGGAACGCTTGGAAGATCCGCTCAAGATCGCGCCGCCCGCGCATGAGATCCGCCGCTGGGCCGCCTCAGCCGCCGTCCGCGCCGAACAACTCCCCGGGTTGCACGACCAACTTGGCGTGCCTGGTAACTACAGCAGCGAAACGACCCCGGAACCAATGTTATAAAACGCGGCGAGAACCTTCAGTTTACCGTGATCCACCAGACTGGAAATAACGGTGGAAGAATCACGCAGAAGGGCTGCTTGAATCCGGGCATTGGCCTTGCTGACTGTGTCGACGTCTGTTCCCGCCTTGGAAACGGCAGGCTGGATGTACGGAAAAAGCGCGCTGATCTGCCCGGGAACTGCTTTGTGTTGAATTGTGGCATCCACCGCGCCGCAAGAACCATGTCCCATCACCAGGATTACTTTGGTTCCCAGCACCGCTGCACCATATTCAAAGCTGCCGATGATTTCCGGCGTGATGAAATTTCCAGCCACTCGCGCAACAAAGATATGCCCGATCGTTTGGTCGAAAATTAACTCAACGGGCACCCGGGAATCGGCGCAAGCCAATACCGACGCGAACGGTTGTTGCTTTTCACTCGTGTGGTTCCTCAAAATCGCAACGTCCTGCTCAAATGATGTCAGCTTTAAAGACACGAAACGCTTATTGCCGTCCAGCAATTCCTTCAACGCCTGTTCGGGGGTGAGCAACGTCTGTGCCAGAGCTGAACTTGGGGCCATGCCCGCGGTCACCGCTCCGGCGGCCGCGCTTCCCATCGCCGTCTGGAGGAACTTTCGCCGGGAGGCGTCTTGCTTCGATACGCCGGGCTGCGGGCCGAAGGTGGGAGAAGATTCGGAGTCCGGTGACGTTTGCTCGCGTTTGGAGTCGTCGTTTCTTGCACCGCTTTGAGAAGTCATCTATTCGGAGTCTCCATTTGAAATCGTTTTCCCGGATACGTGCAGCATACTCCTGGCAGTTCCTCACCGCAGTCGCCTGACAGATACCGGAGAGCTGTGAGCTTAACTAAAATGAAGTGGCCTCAATTGCGTTCCGACAGGCATTGACGGAATGACTGGACTTCTGGCAGTGAGGGGCAATAACCGTCCGCGATATGGGCCAGGCTGCGTAATCTTAATAGTTGTCGCTGGGCGCAACATCATTGGCGCTCACGACTATGAGACAAGCCCCTCCCGATGTCAAGGCCTAGTACTCGAAATTTTCACGGGCCTGGTTTTAGCCTGATTATTTGGACGGTGAGAAAGCTAGCACCTGCATTTGGCTGCGGTCAGACCGAGCAGCCAGAATCGAGCGGCTCAACGAGGCCGATACATGCGGACACCGGGCCGATCTTCTTGACTCGGAAAGCAACACCGGGGAAGTACAGATCCTCAGTCTTCTACCGCATTCCACCTACCGTCGCGGCATATTGAGTACCGGCATCCCCCGCCCGTCAAGACGAGCCCGGCGGTGTTGGAGCATTAGGGTGACTTCAGGATGGCTGCCAGACGGCTCATTGGGCCGAGGCACAGTCTTTGCAAGGCTCAGTAGGCGTGGCTGGAATCCACCTGAGTTACGCGCGGGACTCAAATCGGAGGCGCCTCGGCTTTCGCGGCCTGTTCCTCATCCCGCGCCCCCAACTTCTCCACCCGCACGCGCGCGATGCGTTTGCGCTCCATCTCGATCACGGTGAACCTGCGCCCGTCGTGTTCCAGCACAGCGCCTTCCTTCGGCAGATCCCCGAAACGCGACAGCAAAAAGCCGGCCAGCGTTTCGAACCCCGCGTCGCTTGGCAGTTCGATCCCGTACTGCGTGTCCAGGTCGCGAATCAGCGTGGTCCCGTCCAGCTCCACCACCGCCGGGGGCGCCTCGTCGGCGGCAAGCCGTGTCGCCTGTGGATCGTGCTCGTCCTCGATCTCTCCCACAATCTGCTCCAGCACGTCCTCCACCGTCAACAGCCCGACGATGGTGCCGAACTCATCCACCACCAGCGCCATATGCGAGTGCCCCTGGCGGAACTGCTCCAGCATCTGCAGCAGGGGCTTGGTCTCCGGCACCACCAGGTGCTTGCGCATCCACGTCCGCACCCGGAACTCTGGCGGCCGCCTGCCCGCGGCGAGGGCCGCGCGCCGCTCCGCCCACACCGGCAGCAGGTCTTTGGAGAACAGCACGCCGGCGATGTTTTCCGGCTTGCCGTTGTACACCGGCAGTCGGGAATGCTGCTCCCGGATCATGGTCGCCAGCACCTGCTCCAGCGTGGCCTCAACCGGTACGGAAACGATCTTCTGGCGCGGCACCATGATCTCGCGCACGTAAAGCGTGTCCAGATCGATGACGCGATGTATCATGTCCTCCTGGGCCGGCGGCAGCATTCCGGAGCCGCGGCTCAGGCTGACCACCATCTTCAACTCCTCGGCGGAATGGCCGCCGCCGCTGTGGTCGCCTTTCAAACCCAGCGCCTTGGAGACAAAGGCGGCCGACTTTTCGATCACCGACACAAAGGGCGCCGATACACGATAGAAAACCAGCAGCGGAGGCGCTACCGCCGCCGCCAGCCGGTCGGCTTTTTCCAGGCCCAGATTCTTCGGAACCACCTCGCCGATCACCACGTGCGCAAAAGACATCAGCAGGAAGGCGAAGACGAAGCTGATGCCGTGCAGCACCGCCGGGCCCGCCACCTCCAGCAGCGGAGCGAGCATCGCGGCGAAGACGCGGAACAGAGTGTCCTCGCCGGCCCATCCCAGTCCCAGGCTGGCCAGCGTCACGCCGAACTGCGTCACCGACAGCAGCCGCCCGGGATTCGCCAGCAGGCTCAGCGCGGCCTGCGCGCCCTTGTTTCCTTCCTCGGCCAGTTGGCGCAGCCGCGACCCGCGCACCGTCAGCAGGCTGACCTCGGCCATGGCGAAGAAGCCGTTTACAGCCAGGATCAGAACCAGCAGGAAAAAGCGCAGGCCGAATAGGGAATCGGATGTGTCCATTACAATAGGAGTTTGCGCTCGAACCGGATTCTCAAATATATCAACATCGCCATTGGAGTTATCGCGGTCGCAGCGCTAGGCGCGGGCTACTGGTATCTGTACCGGCCTTTGGGAGAGACGTCGGGGGAAGTGCGCACCCTGGTTTCCCGGAAAACCACGATCTCGCGCGACGCTCTTGGTGCGCCCCACATCGCGGCGGAGTCGATGGAAGACGCGCTGTTCGCGCAAGGCTGGGCCGCTGCGCAGGATCGTTTTTGGCAGATGGAGTCTCTGCGACGCTTCGCCGGAGGGGAAGTCGCCGAAATCGTCGGCGTGGCCGGACTCGAAATCGACCGCGAAGCCCGCAATCTGCGCATGCGCCGCATGGCCGAGGAGGCCGAACGCAGTATGCCGGCCGGCGACCGCAAATGGTTCGCCGCCTACGCGCGCGGCGTCAACGCCTACATCGAATCGCATCGCGGACGCCTTCCCATCGAGTTCACGCTGCTGAGCCTGGAGCCGCGTCCCTGGCGTATCGCAGATTCCGTCGCCATCGGCCTCCACATGATCCGCGACCTGACGTCCAACTTCAAGGACGAACTGTTGAAGCGCCTGCTGCTGGCGGGGGGAGATAAGGCCAAGGTCGATTTCCTCATGCCGGTGCGGTCCGGCAGTGAGCAACAGCCGGGTTCGAACGCCTGGGCCCTATCCGGGAAACTGACCGCATCGGGACGTCCACTGCTGGCGAACGATATGCACTTGCAGTGGGCCATCCCCGGCGTGTGGCAGATGGCGTACCTCGATACAGCCGACGGGTTCCACGCCGGGGGAGTGGCGCTGCCCGGAGTCCCCGGCATCGTCGTAGGCCACAACCGGAACATCGCCTGGGGCATCACCAACCTCCATTACGACGTTCAGGATCTCTACGAGGAGAAGTTCGACGAGCGGACGGGGACCTACGAATTTCGCGGCAAACCCGAGCAGGCCCGCGCCGAGCGCGAGATCATTCTGGTCAAGGGCGCCCGCCCGGTGGAGGCCATCGTATGGGTCACCCGCCACGGACCGCTCATGATCACCCAGGACAAGCTGGGGCCTGATCGGAATGTGGCCGGCATGCAATCCAAGGAGCATCTCGCCCTGCGCTGGGCGGCGGCCGAGACTGGCAGCTTCCAGTATCCATTTGTGGAGATCGGCCGCGCCCGCAATTGGACGGAGTTCCGCGCTGCTCTGTCGCGCTTCTCCAGCCCGGGTTCCAACTTCGTCTATGCCGATGTCGACGGCAACATTGGCTATCAGGCCGCGGGCCTCCTTCCCATTCGCAAGGGCTGGACGGGCGATGTTCCGGTGGACGGCTCCTCCGGCGATTTCGAGTGGCAGGGCTTCATTCCGTTTGAGGAGCTTCCGTCGTCCTTCAATCCTCCGTCCGGAATGATCGTCACTGCCAACCAGAATCCATTCCCGCCGGGCTACAGCTATCCGGTCGTGGGGAACTTCGCCAGCCCTTACCGCTCAACCCAGATCCGGGCGATGCTCGCCGCCAGGCAGGGCTGGCGCGCCGAGGAGATGCTCGCGTTCCAGAAGGACGTCTATTCGGCGTTCAGCCATTTTCTGGCGCGCCAGATCGTCGCCGCGTGCGACCGCCGGAGAGTGTCGAATCCGTCGCTCTCGGGTGCCATGGCAGCATTACGCGAATGGAACGGGCAGATGGAGAAGAACCTGCCGCAGCCGCTGCTGGTGACGCTGGCCTACCAGCGCCTGAGGCGCGCCGCAGGGGACGCAGCGTCGCCGGGCAAGGGACTGATCTACGACATTCAGATGGCCCCCGCCGTGATCGAGCGGCTTCTGCGGGAACGGCCGTTGGGATGGGTGAAGGATTGGGACGAGCTTCTGGTGCGCTCCCTGGACGAGGCCGTGGAGGAGGGCTCGCGGGCGCAGGGCCCGGACGTGAAGCGCTGGATCTACGGGAAATACACCGAGATGACCATCACGCATCCCATTGGCAATAAGCTTCCCTGGGCGAAACAGTACTTCAATATCGGACCGGTTGAGTTGAGCGGCTCGGCGACCACGGTGAAGCAGACCACGCGCCGGCTGGCTCCTTCCATGCGGATGGTGGCTGACCTCGGCGACTGGGAGCGGTCGCTGCTCAATCTGCCCATCGGAGAGTCGGGCCAAGTGCTGTCCAGCCATTATAAAGATCAGTGGGATCACTACTATAGCGGCCGAAGCTATCCGATGCAGTTCGGCAAAGTTGATGCGAAGTCAGTGCTTACGCTCGTTCCCTAGTACTAGGCCGTTCCAGCAGGCTTCTAGTCCGCGCCTATGATAAAATTGAAGATTCGTCGCGCCTTGGCGTCTTTTTGACGGCCGGATGCACGATCTCAGGAGAATCGAATGGCAGAAATGCAGCGGCAGATATTTACGTCCGAGTCCGTCACCGAAGGGCATCCCGACAAGATTGCCGACCAGATTTCGGACGGAGTGCTGGACGCCGTCCTTAAAGACGATCCCACCGGCCGGGTAGCGTGCGAAGTGCTGGTGACCACCGGCACGTGCGTCGTGGCGGGCGAAATCACAACCAAAACCTACGTAGATGTGCAGAAGATCGCCCGGGAAGTGATCGATTGGGTCGGCTACAACGACGCAACATTTGGGTTCGATTGCAAGACTTGCGGCGTGCTCAACGCCATTCAGTCGCAGTCCCCCGACATCGCCATGGGCGTGGACACGGGTGGCGCGGGCGACCAGGGCATGATGTTCGGCTATGCCTGCGACGAGACGCCGGAGTTGATGCCGCTGCCGATCATGCTGGCGCACAAGCTGGTCAAGCGATTGAGCGACGCCCGCCGCAAGGGCGAGGTCAACTTCCTGCGTCCGGACGGAAAGAGCCAGGTCAGCGTGGAGTATGTGGACGGCCGTCCGCGGCGGATCGACGCTGTGGTGGTCTCTACGCAGCATCATGACACCATCTCCACAGAAGACCTCCGCATCCAGGTAAAGAAGCACATCATCGACGCCGTCCTGCCGGCTGACATGGTGGACAAGGACACCAAGATCCACATCAACCCCACCGGCCGTTTCGTGGTGGGCGGACCGCACGGCGACACCGGGCTCACCGGCCGCAAGATCATCGTCGATACCTACGGCGGCATGGGCCGTCACGGCGGCGGCGCGTTCTCGGGCAAGGATCCGACGAAGGTGGACCGCTCGGCCTGCTACATGGCGCGCTACATTGCCAAGAACATCGTGGCCGCCGGGCTGGCCAAGCGCTGCGAAGTGCAGCTTGCTTACGCCATCGGCGTGGCCGATCCGGTGTCGGTGCTGGTGAACACGTTCGGCGCGGGCTCCATCGACGAGAATCGCATCACGGAACTGGTGCGCTCGACGTTCCCGCTGACGCCGAAGGGGATCATCGAGCACCTCAAGCTGCGCCGCCCGATCTACCGGAAGACTGCCGCGTTCGGGCACTTCGGGCGCACTGAGCCGGAGTTCACCTGGGAAGCTACCGATAAAGCCGCCGAGCTGAAGCAGGGCGCGGCGCTGGCGACAGTAGCTCGGTAACGCAGGCGTTGTCGCCCATCACCGTCTGACGGGGATTACCACTTCGTTTGCGGTTGTGTCGCCTTGCGTTACCGTGAGCGTCAGCTGCCCGTCCGGCGCGTCGTCCGGGATTTTGGCGTTGATCTGATACAAGCCCACCGTCCCCGGCGTGAGCCCGGCATAGGAAACCGGCACGGAGACGCCGTTGATCTTCACATCCGGCTGGGTGGTTACCAGCGAGAACGGGGGTGACGATGGAGCAGGAACGCCTGTCGCCACCTTCGGATTCGTTTCGCCCATCCCCAGCAGATACATGGTGAAGTTCTCGCCCGGCTTGGCCGGCGCGGCATCCGTGATCAATGAATAATCCGGGTGCTGCGCGATGATAGGTTTATCCGGGAAGAACGCCAGGACGCCCGGCCGCACTCCCGTGGTGACGATGGTTTGCGGCAGCGTGAACCCGCCATTGGTGGCCACCAGAATCGAGGCCTCCAGCGACGGCGGCAGCTCCGCCGGCACCAGCGCGTTAATCTGGCCGGGGCTCACGTAAAACAGTGGAGCCTCGATGCCATTCACCAGCACCGTGGTGCCGTTCACCACGGTGGGGAATGGGAAGTCTTTGGGCTGTACCGCACTGGGCGAAAGATTGGAGCCGTAGATCGACACCCAGGTGGCCGGGGCGATGGGCCCGTTCTTCTCCGAGTTCCAGGCGTTGTAGGTGCTGTTTTCGTTCAGCGCTGGCGCCTGAGTCGCCGTGACCGCTCCGATGATTTCGCGCTTCGCCCGGCCGAGCAGCGGAGAACTGGCAATGGCGGTCACCGTCACAGTGTCAATCGGCGACGTCGCGCTCCAAGTCCCGGAGTAGAGCCCGCTGGACGGATCCGCCAGGCGCATCGGCAGCGACGGGTCGCCATTGGAGAAGGACGCCACCACCTGTGCATCCGTCACCGGGTCGCCACAGTCGTCGGAGATGCGCAACACCAGCGGCGTCGGCCAGGCCGCCGGAGCCCCGAAGCTGTTCACCAGGCCGGTATGGGTCATCACCATCGACTGAGGCTGGCAGCCGGCAAGGCGCGGCTCGGCGGATTTCAGAGAGATAGATGTGCCCTGTGCGGGCGCGCCGACCTTGGGCACAATGAGCGTGACATTGATGCTCCTCACCACGATTCCGCTCAGGTGAACGGTGATGTCTCCGCGGTAAACGCCGGGTGGAAGATTCAGCGTCTTTACGGTGACCGTGAGTACCGCCGGATTGCTGGTGTACGTGCTGCCCTGGGTCGGATCCACGCTGAGCCAGTCGCCGTCGTCGGTTTCCGCAGACGCGTCGAAGTCCACCGCGGTCAGGCTGCTGGTGAACAGGCGGACAGTCTGGGTCTGGGTGTTCGTCAACGGGTCGGCTCTGAAGAACAGGCCCGAAGGCGAGGGATCGGGAATGGCCGGAGTCCTGGCCGAATCGGCCAGGTTCAATACGCAGACCACAAACTGCGGGCTGTTCAGCGACTGCAGGTCGGTGATCCTGACCAGCGCGTAATATGCGCCCTGCGGCAGCGTGCCTGGATTCGCAGCCAGCCCAAGCCGTGACGGCCGTCCGGGCACGGTCTGGCCGGAGGTATCCTGCACCGTCAGCCACGAGCCGCTTACCACTTCCGCCTTCCAGTTGAGCGTGCCGTCGCCCAGGTTGAGCACGTTGAGGCTCTTCTGATTGGCGAATCCGTTGAGCGACCGCGCGTCAAAGCGGATGCCATTGTGGCTCAGGCCGATGACGGGTCCGTTCGCGGTAATCAGAAGCACTACCGGAACCTCAATGGTATCGCTCAATGACTGAACCACGATGGCGTCGTAGTACACGCCGCGGCGCAGCGTCCCCGGAATCGCGGTCACGCGGACCAGCGAGGGGACGTTCGGGACTGTCTGGCCCGTGGTGGGAGCGAGTCCCAGCCAGGTGCTGTTCTTCTTTAAGAACGCGCGGAAGGGCCGCGACCCGCCGCCGCCGGCGTTGCGAATCAGCATGCTTTGAATGTTCTGGGCGAGTGTGAGGGGCGTTCCGGAAAAGCGCAGCGAACCCGGCTGCACTTCCAGCTTGGGCGGCTGTTCGGTGAGGTTGAGCTGCACGTGAACCGCGGTGTCCTGCTTGTTGCCGCTGAGCGTGATGCAGGCCTCCAGCTTTCCACTGAGGCCGGTGGAATCGGTGTCAACCTGCAAGCGCGCCGGCGTCGTTCCTTTCATCCGCCGCAAGATGAGCCATTTTGGCGTGGCGCTGCCGGGGCTGCATCCATCCACCCGGCCCGTGAATGAGATTGGGAAGCCGGTGGTGGAGGTGACCGACAGATACTTTGGCGCGGGCGAGTCGCCGCCGGTGAATCCGTTGAAGATCAGGCCGATGGGGTTTACCTGGAGGGCGGCGTTGGTGACGCCGACGGTGAGCGAAAAGATCTTGGTGGACGCCAGCTTCGCGGAGTCGGTGACGCGGATGCTGAAGTTGAACTGGCCGGTGGAAAGCGGTGTGCCGGATAGAATGCCCTTGGCGGAGTCCAGCGTCAGGCCCGGAGGAAGCTGGTCGGGCGGAGGGACGTCCCAAGTAAATGGCGGCGTTCCGTTCAGCGCGTCGAGTTTGACACTGTACGGGCTTCCCGCCGGCACGGCGGGCAAAGCAGCCGGGGTAGTGATGGTGAGCCCGAGTCCCACTTGGATCGTGAAGGCTTTGGAGACCGAGGCGCCGCTGGAGTCGTTCAAGCCGATGGAGAAATCGAACGTGCCGTCCTGGGCCGGCGTGCCGCTGAGTACGCCTTTGGCGGAATCCAGCTTCAGGCCGGGGGGCAGTTGCCCCTGCACGACGCTCCAGGTGTAGGGTGTGACGCCGCCCGAAGCCTGGAACGTGATCGGCACCGCGGCCACGCCCATGGTCAGAACCGGGAAGGGGCCGCTCGTTGTGATCGAAAGTCCTTGGCGAACCAGGATCGAGAGCCGGCGCTGCCCGAACGCGTTGGCCGCGTCATTGGCCTGGGCGGTGAAGAGGAATGTGCCGGCGGCGGTGGCCTGGCCCGCGATCTTGCCTCCAGGGCTCAGCGACAAACCCGGTGGCAGACTGCCGATAGCGAGGCTCCAGCTATAGGGGGGCGTTCCACCCGTGGCGGCCAGCGTTTGATCGTAGTCCACTCCGGCCGTCACGTCGGGGAGGGAAGTCGTCGTGACAGTGAGGGGAGGATTAACGGTCATCTGAAAGTTCTGTCGGACGGTATTCCTTTGCGCGTCCGTGACGGTGATTAAAAAGCTGAATGGCTGCGGAGAGGACTGGGTGGGAGTGCCGCTCAAAACGCCTGCGCTGCTCAAAGTAAGCCCCGGCGGCAAGGTCGAGGCGGTTGCGACGTTCGACCAGGTGTACGGGGACACCCCCCCGATGGCCTGAAACGTGAAGCTATAAGCGCCGCCCTGGGTAGCCGAGGGCAGGGGCGAAGTCGAGACGATGGAAAGGGGAGCAATCTGGGCCTCCGCAATGGAGGCCGATGCCAGAATGGCACCGGCCATGAAAACCGCGAAACGTACTCCCGATGAGGTGGGCATGGCCGTCCACTATTCTCCCTCCTGCGGATGGAAAAAGGCGGACGCGATACGATCAGCCAGCGGCGCCGTGCCCGGCGGAAGGCTCGGCCGGGGTGCGATCAGCCCCGGTTTTGGAAGCGCAACAGCGTTTGAATTTCAGGCCGGACCGGCAGGGGCAAGGCGCGTTGCGGGCAATCTGCCCGGGATCGGGCCCGGCGGACGCGGGTTGGAAGGCGGGTTGGGATGCGGCGGCTTCGGGCGGATTGGGTTCGTTCGTCAGATCGTCAGGTGGAATTTCGGGGGGCTCCGGGAGAGTCCATCGGATGTCGGGGAAAGTGGGGCGCTCGAGGATGGCGAGCGCGGTTTTGAGACTGACGGCGTGCGGGGTCTTGGGGTCGTCGAGAAGGGCGTCGAGCCGGGAGATCGCTTTGTGGCTGAGCCGGTTGACGCGATCGCGGATAAGGCGGACATATTCGGCCTGGGCCTCCCGGATGGCGGCGACGAAGCCGGGCTGGGACTTGTACCAGTTGTAGAATGTCGTGCGGGAAATGCCGGCCGCGCGGGCGGCGGCGGCGACGGTGGCGCCCCGGGAGAGGGCGTCGATGACCTGCATTTGAGCCGTCAAAGGTGTCAAATGTGTCAACTTCTGTCCAAGTGTGTCAACTTCGGCTACGTTTGACATGCGTGAGATGCTCCTTTCCGCTTTCACGGTAGCATCTGAGTGCAAGAGTTTTATGAGTCTGGCGCATGGGTTCCAGCACGGGTATCCAATATAATCAATAAGATAATCGCTAAAAATAAATACTGAAACGGCGTGAACGGCTTTTTCCGCGGAGACAGGTTTGTGGGCGAACAGAGATAAGAGACGGGATTTGAGCGGCTTATCACGACCCGAGGAAGACGGGGCGGATGTGACGGTGGAACAGGTTCGCGGTCACGTTGCGCGCGATGTGGCTCTCGAAGGCGGCCAGGAGGTCGAGATAGCGGGAGCCCATTTTGGCGGCCACTTTGAAGCCGACATGGAGAAGCTGGCGAAGGCTGCTATTGTAGGCGGGGTTACGAGGGTCGTGGCGAAGTGCGGCGACGAATTGCTGTGAAGACCAGGCGCGGACCTCGTCCGGAGCCGGCAGACGCGCCGGGTCGATGTCGATGACGCTGGCATAGGGAACGCATAATTCGTCGCGGTGGGCGTGGGCCTGGGCGTAGATCTCCTGGGCCAGTTCCAGCCCCTGGCCGCCGCCTTCGGCGAGGCCGATCAGCTCCTCCAGCCAGGTAGTGCCCGCCGTCTTGAGGTGGACGCCGGCGCCGAACTTTTTCGTGGCCTGTTGAATCGCGCTGTAGATGGAGAACTTGTCACTGCCGGAGTGAACGCTCAACTTCAGCGTTTCAGGCAGGCTATAGTTCTTGACGGCATAGGCGATGGTGGCGATATCGCTGGAGAATTCCCCGGAGAATTTCGCGACATCGCCAACGTAGTCGATGCCTTTGTTGAAGCGGCCGGTGAACTTGGGCGCGATGGTCTGGATGGGGATTCTCTCGCCGGCGATAGCGGTGAGGATAATGAGCAGCTCGGCGGGCACCTGGGGGGCATCGGTCTCGTCCATGGAAACTTCGGTGACAAAGCTGCCCTTGCCCTTCTTCTCTTCGATCTTGCGGTAGATGCGGCCGGCCTCTTCGACGGCGCACAGGTACTTGGCCGTGGCGGCACGCAGGAAATCGCGAGTGATGTGGAGCGGGGCTTCGATGCCGGGGATCCGCTGCTCGCCCACCAGCTCGGGATGACGGGCGGCGAAGGCCTGGATGGCGCTATCGGCGGCCGGTTTGCCGATCCAGTCGGCGACATCGATGGTGAAGAAGTCGCAGGGAGCAAGGTACCGGTCGACGGTGTCGAAATTGATGTGATCGGCGTCGAGGAAGTACGGAAGGCTCCAACCGAGCTTGCGGACGGCGAGGTCGGCGGCCTGGCGGGTGCCGGCGGGCTCGGAACCAATAATGTTGTGCTCCCGATTAGACTTGTTCCAGACGGGGACCACCTCGACGCCCTGGGCCGATGCAAGCCGGCAGGCCTGGAGCTGGGCTTCGGCCTGATGCGCGAAACGGTCGCCGACGCCGATGGAGTGCTTGGGCAGCAGAAGGTTCGTACTCATGCGGAGCCTTCATTACATCACGGGGACACGGCGGGCCGCACCTTTTGACGTGGGTGGAGTTGACGTGGGTGGAGCGGATGCAAAGCCCGTACAATAGTGAGTTATGTCGAAATTGCTGGAGGGCAAGCTGGCCCTGGTAATGGGGATCGCCAACAAGTGGAGCCTGGCGTATGCGATCGCGCAAGCTTTTTCGCGCGAGGGGGCGAAGCTGGTGCTCACCTACCTGGGCGAGCACCAGAAGGAGTCGCTAGAATCTATGGCGGCGGGCTTGGCGATAGAGGCCATCGTCCCTTGCGATGTAACCAAGGAAGAGGAGCTGGCCGGGCTGTCGGAGGCGCTGGGCCGAATCGGCCGCCCCCTGGACGCAGTGGTCCACAGCCTTGCCTTCGCGAATAAGGAGGACCTTGGGCGGCCTTTTACCGAGACGCGGCGGGACGGCTTTTTGCTGGCTCAGGAGGTGAGCGCCTATTCGTTGGTGGCGGTGGCGCGGGCTACGGCTCCGCACATGACCAACGGCGGTTCGCTGACGACTCTTACTTACCTGGGCTCGACCCGCGTGGTGCCGAACTACAACGTGATGGGCGTCGCCAAGGCGTCGCTCGAAGCCTCCATGCGTTATCTGGCGAGCGACCTCGGCGCGCAGGGCATCCGGGTGAACGCGCTATCGGCCGGTCCGGTGAAGACCGCGTCGGCGCGCGCGATCAAGGATTTCTCTTCGGTGCTCGACACGGTGGCGAAACGCGCTCCGCTGCGCCGCGTGACGGATCCGGGTGAAGTGGCGGACGCGGCTGTGTTCCTGGCGAGTCCTCTTTCCCGCGGGGTGACGGGAAACGTCCTTTTCGTGGATTGCGGCATCCAGATCATGGGGCTTTGAGGGCCTGACCCTGCGGCGCGCGGCCTTGATTCAGCAGGTCGCCCATCCGGCGGGCGAACTCGTCCTCGTGGTATGCGCGGCTGGCCGTTTGCAGATCGGCCGGGCGGAAGGTGTGTTCCAGCGATTCGAACTTTTGGACAGCCTCGGCCAATTGTTCGTCGACCGGTTCGGCAAACAGGACGCCGTTGTCCGAGACGATTTCAAGCGCGCCTCCGCGTCCCAAGGCGACCACCGGCTTGCCGCTGGCCAGGGCTTCGACAAAGGTGATGCCGAAATCCTCTTCGCCGGGGACCACCAGTGCCCGGCAGCGGGCGTAGAGCTCCCGAAGCTGAGTGTCGCCGACGCGCCCGCAGAATTCGATATTCGGCGCGGCCAGCCGCCGCAAACGTGAGTACTCGGGGCCACCGCCGACGAGGCGAAGCCGCCGTCCGGTCCGCGAGAAAACACGCACGGCCAGCTCCAGGCGCTTGTAGGGCACGAACTCGCCGACGGCGAGGTAGTAGTCCCCAGGAGGCTTCCAGTAGAAACTCTCCACGGCCACAGGCGGATGGATGACCTGCGACTCCCGCCGGTAGACCTTCCGGATGCGACGCCGCACATTTTCGCTGTTGGCCACAAACTCGTCGACGCGCGCCGCGGTGGAGTAATCCCAAAGACGGAGGTAGTGGCTGAGCGTGGAGATTGCCAGGCGCTTCACGGGGTTCGAGGTCCACTCGTGGAGATAGTCGGGGTAGAGGTCCCACAGATAGCGCATGGGGGTGTGGCAATAGCAGATGTGACGGGTGGCCGAGGAGGTCAGGACGCCTTTGGCAGGGCCGGATTCGCTCGAAATCACGAGGTCGTAGCCGCGGAGGTCGAAGCGTTCGAGAGCGAAGGGCATAAGGGGAAGCAGCCCGCGATGCCAGAGCCGCAGCGGGTTCAGGAAGGAGGCGGTCACGTTGCGGGAGCGGATCAGGGGGCTGACGGCTTCGGGATCGTAGAACAGAGTGAACAGGTCAGCGGTGGGGAGCAGCCGGCAAAGCGCTTCCACCACTTTTTCGCCACCCCGCATTCCGATCAGCCAGTAGTGGACGATGGCGGCCCGCACTATCCGGCAGTCTAGCAGTCTGAGGTGGAAGCTGCTCTGACATTCTGAGGTGGACGGGAAATTCCGCCCGGTGTAGGAACTACAGAGCCGCAAATCGTGGCGCAGACTATTGCCAGGAATAGTCTATTCGAACATCGACAGGTCTCGTCGAGTTTGGGGTGGAATCCGAGCAGGTCGAGACGAGCAACGGACGGTCCTGTGGGCGGGAACGTCTCTGGCGGTAGAAACATCGCGTTGAGCGGGCGTTGGGGCCGGGCTGAGACTGCCTCCGCATAGGTGGCATCTATTCGGGCCGATTGAGTGTTCCATCCGGTTCAGCGGTGCATACCGGCCTTCTTTTTCGCCTCGTCGGGAGAATCTGTGGGTAAGTAGTACGTTTCGAATGAAGCCGGAAGGGCAACTGCAGGCGAAGACAATGTCGGATAGCAGGGCGGCCCTGTCTCTTTCCATAGCCAGTTTTCTTTCGGAACCAGTCTGCCTCTGCCAGACTGAAAATACCGCGCGGACGCTCAGCGTTAGACCGGTTCGGGGAGGCTGGCGGCCCTATATGGAGCGGTTGAGTTTGATGCGGTTCAATTGAGGGATGGCGTTCCCGCCATTTCCCGGATACGCACGCCGTTTGATCCAGGTAGGCACTGCGGACTCGCAGGTAATGTGTGTGGGACTACGCCGCATCGTCCCTGATTTCGATTGCGGAGGCCCCGGGATGATCCGGAGCGTAATTACAGACGCGCGGATCCGCAGATAGCGACGCAGGCTTCGCCCGGCTTTGGCAGCCGCCAGCGGTTCATTGAAGGATTTCCCTGGACCGTTTCTCGGAGATGTTGACAGCCTACCGGTTGCCAGATGTAATATATAGCTGTTGGCTGCCAACATGTTTAAACACAAAACGGACGTCCCGTATGGAACCCTGGATCTGCTGATCCTTAAAACACTGGACACGATGGGGCCGATGCATGGCTACCGCATCGCCAGGAGAATTGAGCAGGTCGCGGAGTCCATTTTGCGATTGAACCAGGGGTCGATTTATCCAGCTCTGATACGCCTGGAGGAGCAAGGCTGGATTCGCACGCAATGGGGAATTTCTGAGACAAAACGGAAGGTCAAGTTTTATTCGCTGACCAGGGCTGGAGCAAAGCAACTCGGTGTCGAGGTTGCGAACTGGGAGAGGACGGCGGCGCTGGTGGCCCGGTTTCTGGAGGCGGAGTCGTGAATCTTCGATTCGCGGCGGCTCGCCTGGTGGCGCTCGTTCGCAAGCGGCGGCTCGATAAGGAACTGGAGAGTGAAATCCTGGCCCACCTGGAGATGGCCGAGCTCGATGCTATCGCCGCAGGGAAGTCGAGCGAAGAGGCTCGCCGTGAGGCCCGCCGTGGTTTCGGAGGAATCGAACAGATGAAAGAAGATCATCGCGATCAACGGAGCGTGCGCTGGGCGGAGAACCTGTTGAGAGACGCACGATACGGGATGGCTGCGCTCGGGCGGGATCCCGTGTTCGCCGCGGTTACCATCGGACTGCTGGCTCTCGGCATCGGCGCCAACACCGCAATGTTCAGCATCGTGGATGCGGTCCTGTTGAAGCCGCTTCCGTTCCCTGAGCCAGAGCGCATGGTCAGAGTATGGGAAACTCCGACTCCAGCTACGCGCAACGGCACCACCACATTGACCTTTCTGGACTGGAAGCGGCAGGGCGATATCTTCGAGGCGTTGTCGGTAGAATCACCCACGAGGGCCGCAGTGGATACTGACGGCAGTCCGGCGCGGCTTTCGGGCAAGCTGGTTTCGGCCGATTACTTCAAGGTGTTCGGCATGAAGCAGCCGCACATCGGGCGTACCTTCGCGGCAGGGGAAGATCAGCCCGGGGCAGCCCCGGTGGTGGTAATCAGTTTCTCGCTGTGGCAATCGCGGTTCGGTGGCGATCCCGGCATTCTGGACCGCGATCTGAGGCTCGACGGCCGACCCTACCGAATCATCGGGGTCTTGCCTCCGGGCAGTTTCGACCGGGGCGAGGCCGTCTTCTGGAAACCACTGATCTTCTCGCCGGAGCAACTGAATCGCATTCAGCACATGTTCCAGGTGGTTGGGCGTCTGCGCCCAGGCGTGAGCCTCGAGCAGGCGCAGGCCAAGATGAAACTTTTAAGAGCCAGTCTCGCCGGGGTGTTGGCGAACTACAACGAATGGAGTTTCGCAGTGGATCCGTTCGCGCGGTCGCTCGTTGGCGATACGCTGCGCAGCTCTATTTACCTAGTGTTCGGAGCGGTAGTCATGGTTTTGCTGATCACTTGCGCGAATGTAGCAAATCTGGTGCTGGCCAAAGGAGCAACCCGACGGAAGGAGATGGCCCTCAGAGCCAGCTTGGGGGCGACCCGCGGGCGTTTGATCGCTCAATTGCTCACCGAAAGCCTGGTCTTGTGTCTTCTCGGAGGCATGGCGGGGATTGCGGTGGCCTACCTGCTGCTTCATGTGATAACCCCGCTGATCGCGGCGTCGCTGCCGTTCACGGCCGATCTCCGTCTGGACTTACGCGTCCTTGGCTTCGCCGCAGCGGCAGCAATGGCGGTTTTGATTCTCGCCGGTCTCCTTCCCTCGCTGAAGACTTCGTACGGCCGGCTGTTGAACTCATTAAATCTCGCGGCGCGCGGATCGTCCGGTTCGAGTGCAGCTCTGCGCCGGACGATCGTCATCGGAGAAGTTGCGATTTCCGTCGTGCTGATCTGTGGCGCGGCGCTCCTGTTCAAGAGCCTGGCGAAACTCCAGCAAGTGGATGCCGGGGTAAGAATCGACCATGTGATTACGATGTCGACCGACCTTCCACCGGCGGCATATCCGATCCCAGCAAGCGCCGCAAGATTCTATGATGCCGTGGTTCAAAGGCTTCGATCCGTGCCCGGAGTCGAAGAGGCATCCGTTACCCACGTCTTGCCTCTTCAAGGCGTGGGGTGGGGCGAAGGGATGAATTTGCCCGGAACGTCGCAGTTTTTCAACGTTGGCCTCAAGCCCGTCGATCCCCGGTATTTTGCCACGATGCAGATTCCCGTGGAGTCCGGGCGCGGGGTTGAAGATCGGGATCGCGCGGGGTCTCCACCAGTTGTAGTCATCAATCAGGAACTAGCGCGGAACTTGTCGAGCAAGTTCGGCGTGGTGAATCCGGTTGGGCGAATGGTTCGTATCACCCTGCCTGGCTATGGCTCCATCCCGGAGTCTCTCGTGAGCGTGGAGATTGTAGGCGTGATCCGCAGCGAGCGTACCAGTGAATTGCAGGCTACGCAACGGCAAGTCGCGTATGTGCCGTTAGCCCAGGTCCCGCAGCGGGACATCAACCTGGTGGTTCGCACACAGATCGATCCGATGGCGGTCATGTCCGACATTCGGCAAGCGGTCCGGCGGGTTGATGCCAACCTCGCTTTGGCGGAAGTGAGGACCATGGAACAGGTGAAAGTGCAGAGCATGCTCTGGGCGAAGCAGCCCACGTGGGTGGTGGGAGCTTTCGCCGGCGTCGCCGCAGTGATGGCCGCACTAGGACTTTACGGCGTTCTGGCGCATGCGGTAACGCAGCAGCGCCGCGAGATTGGCATCCGCATGGCCCTGGGCGCGCGGCCGGGCGACGTCGTATCGCACACTTTGCGCAACGGCCTCTCGATGCTCCTCGTGGGACTTGGCGTCGGACTGGCTGGAGCCTTTGCGCTGACGCGGGCACTGAAGAGTCTCTTGTTCGAGGTGTCGGCGCAAGACCCGGCGGCACTCGCCGTCGCCTGCGTTCTAATGACTCTTGTCGGCATACTGGCGGCGCTGATCCCGGCGAGCCGCGCGGCGGGAGTGGATCCGATGACTGTGCTTCGCGATGAAGGCTGATTGGATGCGGCCCTTTCGGCTTCCCCCCTTTTAGATCTCCGAAGATCTTTCCGCTCATCAGCGACAGGTGATCAAGGTGGAAGGCGAATCGGGTTCGGCGCACTGTATGGTAGAGGTTTTCTCCGATGCCCGCTTCCGCGCCATGGAGCTGATCACGATTCTGAACCGCTGCCACCGCTTCCAGGGATTCATTTATCAGCACGCCCGCTTCACTCCTGACAAGAAGACGATCGAGATCTCGGTGAGGCCGCGCAAGGGTTCGGCCGCGATCTGCTCGCGCTGCCATCAACCGGCGCCCGGTTACGACCAACTCGCCGAACGGCGCTTCGAGTTCATTCCCCTGTGGGGATTTTTCGTCTTCCTTCTTTACGCCATGCGACGTGTGGACTGCCGCCGGTGCGCCGCGGTCATCGTCGAAGAAGTCCCCTGGGGCGATGGCAAACGCACCCTGACAAAGGCCTATATGCTGTTCCTGGCTCGCTGGGCGCGCCGCCTTTCGTGGAAAGAAACCGCCGAGGCGTTTCGTACTTCCTGGGATAAGGTTTTCGACGCTGTCGAGGATGTCGTCACCTGGGGACTGGAACACCGGGCCCTGGGACAATCGATGCCATTGGCGTCGATGAAATCCAATACGCCAAGGGCCACAAATACCTGACATTGGTTTATCAGATCGATCTGGGCATCACCCGTCTGCTCTGGGTAGGGAAAGAACGAACCATCGAGTCCTTTCAGGGATTCTTCACCACCATCGTTGAAGAGATCACCTGCAAAATCGTGTTCGTCTGCTCGGACATGTGGGAGCCCTATCTGAAGGTCATCCGCGAAAAATGCTCCGAAGCTCTGCATATCCTCGACCGCTTCCACATCGTGGCCAAAATGAACAAGGCGCTCGACGAAGTCCGCGCTGAGGAGACGCGCCGCATGAGGAGCGAGGGTCGCGCACCGGTTCTGAGGAAATCTCGTTGGTTGCTACTCAAGCGGGAAAAGAACCTTGCAGACGAACAGCGCTTTCGCCTCCGCGATCTCCTCCGCTACAACCTGAAGACCGTCCGAGCTTACCTCCTCAAAGAGACTTTTCAGCAGCTCTGGGATTACAACTCGCCTTCTTGGGCTGGCAAGTTCCTCGACGAGTGGTGCCGTCAGACCATGCGTTCCCGCATCGAACCCATGAAGAAGATCGCCCGCTCGCTGCGCCAGCACCGGGAACTCATCCTCAATTACTTCCGTGCTCAGAAACTGCTATCCAGCGGCGTCGTGGAGGGATTGAATAACAATGCCAAAGTCACCATGAGAAAATCCTACGGTTTCCGCACGTTTCGTGTCCTCGAACTGGCCCTCTACCACTCACTTGGGAACCTACCTGAGCCCAAAACAACCCACGATTTCTTCTGACGAGCCTCTTTTTCTTAGCCGTCTGAACGGTATGAACGTTAAGGGAAATGTGACCCGAGCGCCGAGGCGAGCCACGGACGTCGGGGTCATCGGACTCCAGCCCTTTCGTGCCAGAGTATGAGTATGCGGCGGTTGTCAGCCCTACTGCTGCTTTCGGCGACCCTTTGCGCGGCGCAGGGGAAACGCGTTCTCTACGTTACGCACACTGCCGGCTTCCGCCACGGCTCGATTGAGCCATCGCGTGAGGTGATGGCGCAGGTCGCGGCGCGGAGCGGACTCGAGGTCGTGGCGACGGAGGACCTGTCGCTCATTACGGCGAGCTCGCTGCGCGATTTCGATGTCGTGTTTTTCTTCACGTCCGGCGAACTGCCGCTGAGCGATACGCAAAAGCGCGACCTGCTCGAATTCGTTCGCGGCGGAAAAGGGTTCGGAGGCGCACACAGCGCCACCGACACGCTCTACACCTGGCCGGAATACGGCGAGATGATCGGCGGCTATTTCGACGGCCATCCCTGGACGCAGGAGGCCGCGGTGGACGTGGAGGATCCGGATCATCCTGCTACGCGGGCGCTGGGAAACACGTTCCGGATTCTGGAGGAGTTTTACCAGTTCCGCGCTTTCTCGCGAGACCGCGTGCGCGTGCTGGCCACGCTCGACACTCGCACGGTGAACCTGTCGGCGGAGGGAGTCAACCGCAACGATGAAGATTTCGCGCTGGCCTGGGTCCGGCCGTACGGCACAGGGCGTGTCTTCTACACCGCGTTCGGACACTTCGACGAAACCTGGAGAGACGCGCGATTCCAGGGTATGCTCGACGGCGCGCTGCGGTGGCTGAGCGGCCTGGAGACGGCCGCCGCCGAGCCGCGCAAGAGCCGGCCGGCGGTGGCGCGAGCGGCAACGCTGGCTTCTCCCGCCAGCGGAGTGATCGCGCCAGGTTCGCTGATCGAGATCTCCGGCGCCGGGCTCACCACCGGCTCGGCGATGCGGGCTGACCGCGTGCCGCTGCCGGTGAAGCTGGCGGGGACGCGGGTGGCGATTGGCAGCATTACTGTCCCGCTGGTTTCGGTGACGCCGGATCGCCTGGTGGCTTACGCCCCATTTGACGCAGCCGGCGACAGCCTGGTGGTGACATCCGGGGGCGTGGAAGGCGGCCCGGCTTTCCCGGTGCGGGTGGAGGAGACGGCGCCGGGAATCCTGGCGGTGGCGGGCCGGGACGTGATCTCGATCTACGCCACAGGGCTCGGTCCGGTGCACCCAGTGGGCGAATACTCCGTCACCACGGCGATTCCTCAGGTGTCGATCGGCGGACGCTCCGCCCAGGTACTCTTCTCCGGCCTGGCGCCGGGATTGATCGGCGTGTATCAGGTGAACGCCGTTCCGCCGGAAGGCGCGGCCGCAGGCGACGCCATTGCGATCGAGATCAACGGGCGGCGATCGAATGAAGCGACGTTGCCCTGAGAAATTGGCTTCTGCAATCCGGATGCGACCTGTGACACATTGTTGGGAAAGCAGGTTTGGGAAAGCAGGTTTGGGAAAGCAGGTTGGGGAAGCAGGAGGATTCGGGAATGCAAAGGCGAAACTTTTTTCAGTTGCCGCTGGCGGCGGGCGCGGCTCTCGCGGCCAAGAGAAAGGTAATCGACGAGTACGATCCGGGCAACATCAAGCTGTCGCACCGCATCAGCGCGCGGGTAAGCGACGACGATCTCCTCTTCCTGAAGCAGATCGGAATGCGCTGGGCGCGCGTGGAATTCGGCGAAAAGCCGATTTCTTTCGATTTCCTACGCGAGACGCAAGAGCGTTTCGCTCGCTTCGGACTCCAGATCTATTCCGGCGTTCAATATGCGTACCGCGAAACCGACGTGCAGTTGGGACGCGCCGGCCGTGACCGGCACATCGAGATTTACCAGCGCTTCCTGCGCGACCTGGGCAAGCTGGGCATCCCGGTGTCGAACTACGACTGGCATCCGGCGAACACCTACACGACCGCGATGGTGGAGCGCCGCGGCTACCGGACGCGTGAGTTCAATCTCTCCGATTTTCGCGGCAGAGTGGAGAAGCCGGCATTCGAGCGCGAGTATGCGGCCGACGACATCTGGAACACGTACACGTATTTCATGAAGGCCGTGCTGCCGGTGGCGGAAGAGGCCAACGTCAAGCTGGCCTTGCACCCCGACGATCCGCCGCTGGACAAGATGAACGGCGTGGCCAAGGTGCTGGTTCACTATGACGGCTACCGCAGGGCGGAACAGATCGCGGGCGGAAGCCGGAGCTGGGGTCTCACGTTCTGCATCGGTACATGGTCGGAAGGCGGCGACCGCATGGGGAAGAACGTCTTCGAGATGATCCGCGATTTCGGCGGCCGGGGCAAGATTCTGGACGTGCATTTTCGTAATGTCAGCGGGCCGCTGCCGCGCTTCGAGGAAACGTTTCCCGACGAGGGATACATGGACATGTACCAGGTGATGCGCGCGCTGCGCGAGGTGAAGTTCAGCGGGACGGCCGTGCCGGATCACGTGCCGGAACTGGCGGGCGATAGCGGCCTGCGACGGGCGGGGACGGCGTATTGCATCGCGAGTATGCGGGCTATGCTGCGCCGGGCGAATGAAGAGGTGGGTTAAGGCGGGCGGGCTTCCGGCTGGGTGGCTTCGGGCGCACACAGGCGAGAACCGCTGTGTCACTCCAAGGAAAGAGCTATGCCACACTGGTAGTTTCTTATGCGCGTGGCTGTGGGATTGCTCGTGGTTTGCGTGCTGCCGTGCGCGGCGGCACCGGTCGCCGTGCGGTGCGGCAGTCTTCTCGACGTGCGCGCGGGCAGGCTGATCCCGGATGCCGTGGTGGTGATCGAAGGAGACAAAGTCGCCCGGATCCAAGCCAACGGTCTGGCGCCGCAGGGCGCCACGCTGATCGATCTCTCCGGCTCCACCTGCCTGCCCGGACTCATCGACGTTCACGTTCACATGACGTCCAATGCGCGCCGCAAAGGCTACCAGACCTTGGGTGTCTCGGTGCCGCGCCAAACCATCACCGGCGTGATGAATGCGCGGGTCACTTTGGAAGCCGGGTTCACCACGGTGCGCAACCTGGGGTCGGGCGCTTATGCGGACGCGGCGTTGCGGGACGGGATCGACGCCGGAGAGATCGACGGGCCGCGGATGATGGTCTCCGGTCCGTCGCTGGGCATCACGGGCGGCCATTGCGACTCCAGTCTGTTGGCTCCGGAATACAAACACACTTCGCTGGGAGTAGCCGACGGACCCTGGGCGGCGCGAGCCAAGGTGCGGGAGAACGTAAAATACGGTTCCGACGTCATCAAGATCTGCGCCTCCGGCGGCGTGATGTCGAAAGGCGACCAGCCAGGCACGCCCCAGTACACACTGGAGGAGATGAAGGCCATCGTCGAGGAGGCACACAAACTGGGCCGCAAGGTGGCCGCGCACGCGCACGGCGCGCAATCCATCCGGGAAGCGATTGAAGCCGGCGTGGATTCGGTAGAGCATTGCAGCTTCATCGACGACGAGGGCATCCGCCTGGCGAAACAGCACGGCACTTTCCTGGTGTTCGACATTTACAACGACGACTTCATCCTGGCAGAGGGCGCCAAATCGGGGCTGCTTCCGGAAAACATCGAGAAGGAGCGCCAGGTGGGACAGTTGCAGCGGGAGAATTTCCAGCGCGCCCACCGCGGCGGCGTCAAAATGGCGTTCGGCACCGACGCCGGGGTCTATCCGCACGGGGACAACGCCCGCCAGTTCGCGTATATGGTTCGCTACGGGATGAGCTCCCTCGATGCGCTCCGGACCGCTACGCTCAACGCTGCCGAGTTGTTGGGCTGGTCCGACCGGGTGGGAAGCATCGAGCCCGGCTTGTTCGCCGACATCGTGGCCGTGCCGGGAAATCCGCTGGAGGATGTGTCGGCGCTGGAGAAAGTCCGCTTCGTGATGAAGGGCGGAAAGGTTGTGCGACGCCCGTGAGCGGAGACGAGCCGGCGCGCCAGGCGTTGCTCGAAGCGCTTTCGCGCTACCGGGCGCTGGACGGAGAAGAAGCCGAGATGGCCGGCCGGCTACAGCGTTTTGTGGAGGCGCATCCGGACTGCCTGCGGCGGTCGCAGCAAGCGGGTCATGTCACAGGGTCGGCCTGGATTGTGGACCGCGAGCGGGCGCACGTGCTGTTGACGCATCACAGGGCGCTTAACCGGTGGCTGCAACTGGGAGGCCACGGCGAAGGCGAATCGAGTGTGCTGCTGACGGCGTTGCGGGAGGCGCGAGAGGAGTCCGGCCTCCAGGAAATTACGCCGCTGTCGACGGACATCTTCGATCTCGACGTTCACCCGATTCCGGCCCGTGGCGCCGAGCCGGCGCACTTCCATTACGACGTGCGCTATCTACTGGAGGCCGACCGCGCGTGGCCGCTGGTGGTGACGGCCGAGTCGAAGGAGCTGGCCTGGGTTCCCGTTGAGGAAGTCCCCAGGCTGAATCCGGAAGCGTCCATGCTTCGGCTGGCGGCGAAATCGCGGCGATTGTTTTCGACATGAGAGTCCTGTTCATCTTTGGCACGCGGCCGGAGGCCATCAAGTTGTGCCCGGTGGTGTTGCACATGCAGTCGCGCCGCAAAGAGTTCGACGTGCGGGTCTGCGTCACGGCCCAGCACCGCTCCATGCTGGACCAGGTCCTGGCGGCTTTTGAGGTTCGCCCGGATCACGATCTGGACCTGATGCTGCCCGGCCAGACACTCTTTCAATCCACGGCGCGGATTCTCGGAGGGCTGGAGAGCGTGCTGAAGGAGGAACGCCCCGACGTCGTTCTGGTGCAGGGCGATACCACGACGACGCTGTGCGGGGCGCTGGCGGGGTTTTATGCCCGCATTCCGGTGGGTCACGTGGAAGCCGGCCTTCGTACGGGCGACATGGCGCAGCCGTTCCCCGAGGAAATGAACCGCGTGGTGGCCGGACGCATCGCCGCCATTCACTTCGCGCCCACCGAAAGCTCGCGCGCCAACCTCCTGCGGGAGGGTGTGGACCCGGCGCGGGTGTTCGTGACCGGCAACAGCGGCATCGACGCCGTGCTCCACGTGCGGGACGGGCTCGAGGCCGGGCGGCTTCGAGGCATCGACCTGCCTGGCGCCGGTCCGTCCAGGACCGATCTGGCCAAAAAACGCATTGTGGTGACCGCGCACCGCCGCGAGAGCTTCGGCGAGGGATTCGAGCGGATCTGCCGGGCGCTGGCTAGGCTCGCGGACCGGGGCGACGCGCAGATCGTCTATCCGGTCCACCGCAACCCGAACGTGCAGGATCCGGTGAACCGGCACTTGGCCAGGCGAGCAAACGTGGTTCTCATCGAACCGCTGGATTACGTGCCGTTTGTCGACCTGATGCGGCGGGCCTACCTCCTGCTCACCGATTCAGGAGGCATCCAGGAAGAAGGGCCGTCGCTCGGCAAGCCGGTGCTTGTGATGCGGGAGAAGACGGAGCGGCCGGAGGCGGTCGACGCCGGGACGGTGAAGCTGGTGGGCACCGACGAGGAGAAGATCGTTGACGAAGCGAGCCGGCTGCTGGAAGATCCGGCGCTGTATGAAGCGATGGCCCGCCGCCACAATCCCTACGGCGACGGGCATGCGTCTGAAAGTATTGCCGCGGCGCTACTGAATCTCAAAGCTTAGGAGGGTCTCCACGGGAATGCGGACGTCCTTCTTGCCGGTGGCCGCGGCTCCAGCGGTACCGGCTGCCGCACCCGCGCCGGCTCCGATGGCGGCGCCCTTGCCGCCGCCGGCGATGGCGCCGATGATCGCGCCAACGGCCGCGGTGCCGCCCGCCGACTTCACGTTGCGGCCCTTGTGCGACTCGCCCTGGCGCACAACCAGGCGGCTGTTCACATGCTGGCCAGCCACCGACGTCAGCTTAAGCTTGAGAATGCCGGGGTCCGAAAGCCGGCCCGAGGATTTGGCCTCAGCGACGACACCGCTGACGTTCGCGCCGCGCTTGGCGATGGTCCTGCCGTCCACGATCAGGTCTTCGGACAGCGTCCCCTGCCAGCTTTCGCCGGACTTGGCTTTATCCGAGGAAATGGTCTGGCCGAGGCGCACCCGGACCTGCGTGCCGGATGGGATGGCGGCTAGGGCGAGGGAAATCAGGAACATGGGCAGGGTGCACAGGCGGAAGGCGCGGCTCAGGGAAGCTCGTTTCATAAATATCTCCTCCTTAGTCTTCATTTTCCCGCGTTCCGGGCCGGGCCGCAAACTATTCGGGGCCAGGAGCCGTCTTTATGGACAGCGCTGTCCATTTCCTTTTATGCGGGCGCTCTCTGCCGGGCGCCCGCTGCCTTCCGCTTTCCCCAAGACCTCACCAGGAACAACAACAGAGCAGATTGTTGTAAACTGGAGGAGAGTGGGAGGTGGATCTTCTCGAGTAGTCGGCCCACGATTTTCGTTCCTGCCGTTGCGCGCGCGGTCCCTCACGCCCTTTTCTCGCTTATCTTTCCCGATGATTGCCACGTCTGCCATCAGCCGCTGAACCGCATCACGCGCGTTCCGGTGTGCGCACCCTGCCTAGCCAGTCCCGAACCCCTTTCCGACGGTTTCTTCTGCGCCAGTTGCCGGATGCCGTTTGTGAACCGGTTTCCGCTGGATGAGAACGGGCGGTGCGCACTGTGCCGGCTGGGAGCCAGGGCCTACGAGCACGCGTACTGTTTTGGCCCCTATGAAGGGACGCTGCGGGAGCTGATCCATCTATTCAAATTTTCGGGGATGAGGCCGCTGGTGCGGACGCTGGGCGCGTTTGTGTTCCGGGCGCTTCCGGTGGATGCCGAGTTCGATCTGGTGACGCCGGTTCCGCTGCACTGGCGGAAGCTCTGGAGCCGCGGCTTCAACCAGTCGGCGCTGCTGGCCGGGTACATGGCCAAACGCCGTGGCTTACCCATGGTGAGCGCGCTACGCCGGAAGAAAAACACGGCGCCGCAAACCGGGCTGACCTCCGCGCAGCGCCGCAAGAATCTTTCGGGGGCTGTAGCCGTCCGCAGGTGGGCGCGCGCCCGCATCCGGGACAAGCGAGTTCTGCTGGTGGACGACGTCGTGACGACGGGAGCTACCGGCAACGCCTGCGCCGCCGCGTTGAAGCGGGGAGGCGCGCGTTCGGTCACCCTTTTGACGCTTGCGCGAACCGACCGGCGGTTTGATGCCGTGGCGCTGCAAGCCGGTAATCTGGCCCTGGGAGCGTAGACGTATGGGGACTCTGCACAAACCGGTGCTTGTGTTGAACGCAAGCTACGAGCCGATCAATATCTGCGCGGCCCGCCGCGCGCTGGTTCTGGTTCTGAAGGGCGTGGCCTCGGCTGAGGAAATGAGCGCCCATATGGTTCATTCCACACGCCGGTCGGTGCCGTTGCCGAGTGTGATCCGATTGTTGGAGTACCGCCGCATCCCGCACCAGACCCGGGCCCTGTCCCGCAAGAATATCCTGATGCGCGATCGCTACACGTGCCAGTATTGCCACAAGATCCTGCCGTCGGGAGAGCTGACGCTCGACCACGTGATCCCGCGGTCGCGCGCGGGCGACTCGAACTGGGAAAACCTGGTGACGTGCTGCCATCCCTGCAATAACCGGAAGGGCAACCGGACGCCGGAGGAAGCTGGTTTGCGGCTGCTGCGGCCGCCGCGTCCGTTCAGCCTGCACACGTCCCGCCACCTGATGCGCCTGCTGGGCAAAGGCGATGAGCAGTGGCGGAAATACCTGTTTTATTGAGGTAGGGTCGGCTCTAGTAGAGCTTGCGATAGGAATCCTGGATACGGGCGTCGATCTCCTCAGTTGTGACGTTTTCCATCCGGGTTTGGTCCTTCAGCATCTGGGCGAAAGTAGGCAGCGTGGCGCGCTGGCGATGCGCCCACAGTTCCGATCGGAGCAGGGCCTTACCGCATTGCAGGAAGCATTCCTCCACGGACAAGGCGATGGCCACCTGCGGGCGCTTTCCTTCAACGGCCATGGATGCCAGGAGTTCCTCGTCCGCGATCACCTGTGCGCTGCCGTTCACGCGTAGCGTCTCGAGCACGCCGGGAATGGCGAACAGCAGACCGGCGGTCCCGGTCTCGATCACATTGCGCAGGCTGTCGGCGCGCCGGTTGCCTGCGCGCTCCGGGATCAGCAGCGTCCGCGGGTCCAGAACGCGGACAAATCCGGGATGGTCGCCTCGCGGGCTCACGTCGCAGCCGCGGCTCAAGCTGGTGGTGGCCAGCAGCAGAAAGGGCGACTGGGCGATGAACGCGGCCATGTGATCGTCGATCGCGGCCAACTGTTTTTTCAGCGCGAGTTCGGACGGGGTTCCGATCAGCGCGGCCAGCTCGGCGCTGGACGTGATCACATTGGAGAAGGAATTGACGGGCACTCTTCGAGGATATGACGATTCCTTCGCTCGGGTAACGACCACGAGCCATTTCACTGTTAAGGGCCGCCGTTCTGGAAGGGCGAGCCACAGGATCCTTTCGCTACGTGTCGCTTAACGAAAGGATAGGCGACTTTCGTTTCGTTAGCCGGTTCCGTCCCGGACTGGGGCCTACCCTACCCGCGGGCGACGCCCACCAGCGCATTCACCATCAGGGCGGCCATTGAGGCGGGGATCAGCACTTTCCAGCCGATGTTCATGAGTTGATCATAGCGGAAGCGGGGGAACGTGCCGCGGAACCAGATCATCATGTAGACGAAGACGCCGACCTTGGCCAGAAACCAGAACAGGCCGGATAGCTTGACGGCGACCGGCGCGGCCAGGAATGGCAGGCCGCACAGGATCAGGAGCACCGCGATTCCCACCAGGACCTTCTGTTGTATGGGGTCCTTCAAGCGCTTCACCAGCAGGAAGCAGGCGGCGCCGGAACCGGAGAGCAGCAGCATCGGCAGGATGCGGTTCAGCGGGACATCGAGCCAGGCGACGCTGGGGAAGGGGCGCAGCCAGCCGCCCCAGAAGAGCGTCACGGCCACGCTCGAAACGACAAAAATATTTGCGTATTCGGCAAGGAAGAACAGCGACCAGCGGAATCCGGAGTACTCGGTGTGGAAGCCGGCGACCAGCTCGGACTCGGCTTCGGGCAGATCGAACGGAGTCCGATTGATTTCGGCGGTGGCGGCGATGAAGTAAAGGAAGAACGGGACGGCCATCAGCAGGTAATTGTCGAAGACGCCCCACACTCCGCGCGCAAGCTGGTTCCTCACGATCCCCTGCATGCTGAGCGTGCCGGCGGACAGGACGCCCGAAATCAGGGCGAAGGACAGGGCCACCTCATAGCTCACCATCTGGGCCGAACTGCGCAGAGAGCCGAGCAGCGGGTAATGCGAATTCGAAGCCCAGCCGCCGAGGATAATGCCGTAGATGCCGACCGAGGTAATCGCCAGCAGTACCAGCAGACCTACGTTGACGTCTGCGATGTAGATCCAGTCGCTGAGCGGCAGCAGGGCAAAGGCGCTGAGGCCGGTGACGGTGGAGACTACCGGAGCCAGCCAGAAGATGGCCTGGTCGGCTTCTGAGGGAACGATATCCTCCTTGAGCAGCAGCTTGACGGCGTCGGCGAGCGGCTGCAGGATGCCGTGCGGTCCCACGCGCATGGGCCCCAGGCGGACCTGGAAATCGGCGAGGACTTTTCGCTCCACCAGCACCAGGTAGCCGGCCACCAACGGAAACAGCGCCAGCACGCCGATCATGGTCATCACCGGAACGAACAGCGGATGCTGGAAGATAGTTTCCATCATAGGCTCACTTGAACAGCGAGGTCTGGGCGAACCGGACGACCGGCTCGGGGAAAATTCCGATAGCCAGGGTGGCCAGTCCGCTGGCAGCCAGCGAAAGTTTGATGCCGAAGCTCGACTCCAGCGGCGCCTGCTTGCCGGCCGCTTCATCCAGGAACATCACGCGCACCAGGCGGAAGTAATAGTAGACCGCGACGGCGACGTAGAGCACCGCGACGACGGCCAGGTAGTAGTGGCCGGTCTCGATCAGCGACAGGAAAATGTAGTACTTCGCAAGAAAGCCCGCGGTAGGCGGGATCCCGGCCAGCGAGATCAGGAACACCAGCATCAGCACGGCGTACCAGGGGCTGCGGCGCATCAGGCCGGCCAGGTCGTCGACGTCGTCCCCGATCAGGTCCTTGCGGCGCAGGGCGACGATCACCAGGAACGCGCCCAGATTCATGAACGAATAGACCAGCACGTAGACCGCGATACCCTTGAGGCCGGTGGCGTTTCCGGCGACCAGGCCCAGCAGCATGTAGCCGGCGTGGGAGATGGAGGAGTAGGCCAGCAAGCGCTTGACGTTGGTCTGAGTGATGGCGGCGAGGTTGCCGACGGTCATGGTGGCGAGAGCGACGCCGATCAGCAGCGGCTCCCAGGAGGCGCGCGAATTGCCCAGCGGAAGGAGGAAAATGCGCAGCAGCAGGGCGAAGGACGCGGCCTTCGACGCCACCGAGAGGTAGGCCGTGACCGTCGTGGGCGCGCCCTCGTAGACGTCGGGGGCCCACATGTGAAACGGCACGGCGGCGATTTTGAATAGCAGTCCGACCGAGCAGGTGGCGATGGCAAGGAACACCAGGGGGTCCGATGAATCGCGGCCGGCCAGCGCGGCGGCGATGTCGCGCAGGCGCGTGGAACCGGAGAGCCCGTAGAGCACCGAGAAACCGTAGACCAGGAAGCCGGACGAAAACGCGCCGAGGATCAGGTATTTCATCGCGGCTTCGTTGGATCGGCGGTCGCCTCGCAGGAAGCCGACCATGATGTAGAAGCAGATGGCCATCAGCTCCAGGCCGATGAAGAGAGTGACCAGGTCCGTCCCGGTGGCCAGAAAGAACATGCCGCACTGGGCGAACAGGATGAGCCCGTAGTATTCGCCGTGATGCTCGCCTTCAATTTCCAGATAGCGGTAGGAGATCAATACGACGATCAGGGTGGCGATGAGGAACACCCAGTTGAAATAGAGCGCGAAGCCGTCGACGGTGAGCGAGCCCTGAAAGGCGGTGAGCTCGACGTTACCGGATCCGATGTACTGCTGCTGACGCCACAGGCCGTACCCGGTGAAGCCGAGGCCGGCGATCACCAGCGGGACAAGCTGGCGCGGGTTGGGAAACACCCAGCGGTCCAGCAGCAGGATGGCGCACCCGAACAGCGCCAGGATAATGGCGGGCACCAGAACGAAATGGTCGGTGGCGGTGTAAAACTGGCCGAGGTTCATCGAAAGCCTCCGGCGAAGTAGCCCGGGCGGACGCGTTCCACAATCTGCGCAACGGGCTTTTCGAGGACGTCGAAGTACGGTTTGGGGTAGATGCCGATCCATACGGCCCAGGCAATGAGCGGCAGGAACACGGCCAGCTCGCGCGGGCTTAGGTCGGCGAGGTGAATATTTTTGCTGTTGGTGATCTGGCCGAGCATGGTGCGCTGATAGAGCCAGAGCAGGTAGGCCGCGCCGAGGATCACGCCGGTGACGGCGAAGGCCGCCCAGACGCGGTTGGCTTCAAATGCCCCCTGCAGGATGGTGAATTCGCCGATGAACCCGTTGAGCAGCGGCAGGCCGGCCGAGGAAAGCATAGCGAAAGCGAAGACAACCGCAAACTTCGGCATGACGTGGGCCACGCCACCGAATTCGGAGATCTCGCGTGTATGCCGCCGCTCGTAGATCACGCCGATAACCAGGAAGAGCATTCCGGTGGAGATGCCGTGGTTGATCTGCTGGATCACGCTGCCGGCGATGCCGTTGGGATTGAGGGCGAAAATTCCCAGCGTGCAGAAGCCGAGGTGGCTGACCGAGGAATAGGCCACCAGCTTCTTCCAGTCCTGCTGCATCAGGCTGACCAGCGCGCCATAGATGATGCCGATGATGGAAAGGACGGCCAGGATTCGGACGATGGTGGAATCGACCGAGGCTTGCGGAAGCAGGGGAAGCGAGAAGCGCAAGAATCCGTAGGTCCCCATTTTGAGCAGCACGCTGGCCAGGACCACCGAACCCGCCGTGGGAGCCTCCACGTGAGCGTCGGGCAGCCAGGTGTGGAACGGGAACATCGGGACCTTGATGGCGAAGCCAATGAAGAACGACCAGAATACCCATTGCTGCACGGAGAGCGGCAGGTTGAGCCTGATCAGCTCGGCGATCTCAAACGTGTAGACGCCGAACTGCTGGTGGTAGTAGAAGTACAGCGTCAGAATGCCCAACAGCATCAATACGGAGCCGGCCAGCGTATAGAGGAAGAACTTGATGGCGGCATAGAGTTTCCGCGGGCCTCCCCAGATGCCGATGATGAAGTACATCGGCACCAGCACCACTTCCCAGAAAACGAAGAAGAGGAAGAAGTCGAGCGACACGAAGACGCCGATCATGCCGGTCTGGAGCAGGAGGAACATCGCGTAGTATTCCTTGACGCGATCGTGAATGGAGCTCCAGGAGGAGAAGATGGCCAGCGCGCCCACCAGCGTTGTGAGCAGGAGCAGCAGCAGGCTGATACCGTCGATCCCGATGAGGTATTGCGCCCCCAGCGAAGGGATCCAAGCGGCGCGCTCCACCAGTTGGAAGCCGTTGGCGGATTTGTCGAAGCGGGTGATCAGCGGGAGCGAGATGAAGAACCCGGCGATGGCGACGAAGTTCGCCCAGAGCCGGATGGCGTTCCTGTTCGAGCCGGGGATGAACAGCAGCACCAGGAGCCCGGCGAGCGGGGTGAACAGCACGAGACTTAGCAGGTGTTGGTCCATTTATTTTTGGCCCGCGATGTAGTAGCCGAAGAACAGGATGATGCCGCCGATGGCCCACAGCGCATACGTATGCAACTGGCCGGACTGCACGATGCGAACCGGGTAGGACGCGATCTTCACGGAGAACGAGCCGAGCCGCACGGCGCCGTCGATGATCCAGGTGTCCCACCAGATGGAAAGCGTGGACGAGAGGCGCGTCAGCCAGCCCGCGCCGTTCACGCCGCCGTCGATCACGTTACGGTCGAAAGCGCCGGCCAGCCGCCCGCCGCCCTTGGCCAGACCGTTGACGAAGAGAAAGTCGTAGATCTCGTCCAGGTACCACTTGTTCAGAACCGCCTTGTAGAGCGGACCGG
>JACXTT010000260.1_pt1 | contig 87267 bp, 72 predicted proteins | sample 9270951 | NCBI WGS metagenome assembly JACXTT01 (sample SAMN15532306, study PRJNA645909) | rock metagenome | isolation source: weathered quartz diorite | place: Puerto Rico | collected 2017-06-21 | reverse complement strand
AGGCGGATGAGGGGGCTCTCGTTCGCGCGTTGCACGAACCCCTCATCCGCGCTTCGCGCACCTTCTCCCCTCGCGGAGGGGAGAAGGGACTGATGGCAAGCTGCGCGTCGTTGGCCGCTCGGGATGACGAAGCTGCCGCACGACGCTCCTGAATTCTGCATTCTGCGTGGATGAAAATCCTGCTAAAGATTATGCTCCTCCCCGATTAAGGAAGACGGAGGTAATACTTGCGTCGCTTTTTCGTCGTCGTCTCTCTGGTTGCTTTGCTAGCCCTTCCCGCTTCTGCCGCAACCTTTAACGTGACCGACCTCGGCGACGCACCCGATGCGACCCCGGGCGACGGCTTCTGTGCGACCGCGGGTGCCGTCTGCACTCTGCGCGCGGCAATCGAGGAGAACAACGCGCTCGGCGGCAACACGGTCACGTTCCTCCTCGCCGGCACGATCACTCCGGCAACGAACCTCCCGTCGATCACGAACAGTCTAACCATCAACGGCACCAGCGTTCCCGGCTACACCGGGACCCCGCTGATGATCCTCGATGGTGCGGGCGCGCGGACGGTCGGCTTCAACTTCACGACCGGCTCCGGCTCGCTGTCCGGGTTCGAGGTTCACGGTTTCACGAGCGCTGCGGTCTCCATCTCCAGCGCGAACGTCTCGATCACGAAGAACTATCTTGGTCCCATCAGCGGAGGGCTCGCGAACGGCAATGGTGTCGTACTCACATCGACCTCCGCCACGGCGTCGATCGGAGCGTCGGGCGCAGGCAATGTCATCTCCGGCAACTCGAGCAATGGCCTTTCCGTTCAAGGCACAGGTCACAACATCACTGCGAACCGCATCGGCACGAACGCCGCCGGAACGGCAGCGCTGCCAAACGGGAGCGACGGCATCCACGTCGCCGGCAGCGCGACGAACACCATCTTCATCGGGACGTTCTCGATTCCGAACGACGTCAATGTGATCTCCGGAAACGGCGGCAACGGAATCGATATCCGCCTGGCGACCGGGGTCACCGTCGCCGGCAATTTCATCGGCACCGACGCCACCGGCGCGACCGCGATCGCGAACGGTCAGAACGGCGTCGCACTCGAAGCGGGACAGGCAAACTTCATCGGCCAGGCCGACTCCGTCAACGTCATCTCCGGCAACACGCTGAATGGTGTCGATGTCGATTCGAACTCCAGCGGAAACTCGATCATCGACAACACGATCGGCCTCGACTTCAGCGGCACGGCACTGCTCAGCAATGGCGGTAGCGGCATCAGCGATGCGGGATTGAACACGATCATCGGCGGAGCAACGGACCGCAACATCATCTCCGGCAATCAGGCGGATGGCATCACGCTCGTCGCCTCCGCGACCGGCACGACGATCAAAGGCAACATCATCGGCCTCGATGGCGACGGCGCAGGGATTCTGGGCAACGTCGTCCACGGGATCAACATCGTCAGCGCGACGAACATCACGATCGGCGGAACCCAGGCCGGCGAAGGAAACCTCATCTCCGGCAACGGCTCGGACGGCATCCACGCCGACAATGGTTCGCAGATCAACGTCTACGGCAACATCATCGGACTGGATGGCCCGGGGACGAGCATCGTGGGAAATGGTTTCCACGGCATCGATCTCAATGGAACTCTGACGGCGAACATCGGCAGTGCGGCTGCCGGCGCAGGGAATCTCGTTTCCGGCAACAGCGATGTCGGAATCCTCCTCGAAGGCAATGCCTCTACGATCAACATCATCGGTAACTTCGTCGGCACCGACATCAGCGGAACGATCGCAGAGGGAAATCTGGCAGAAGGGATCGAGCTCAATCCCGCGTCGGCGGTCGTCATCTCAGGCAACGTCGTCTCGGGCAATGGCTTCGATGGGATCGCGACGTACTTCTCCTCGAACTCTCAGATCTATGGCAACACGATCGGCCGCAATGCCGCGAACACCACGGACCTCGGCAACCTGCTGTCCGGAGTCTTCATCTGCGACGGCTCGTCGAACATCACCGTCGGCTCGGTGGCGCTGGGCGGCAACGTGATCTCCGCGAACGGTGACACCGGTCTCACGATTACGAAGACGGCGAATGGGATCACGGCGGCGGCGAACTCGATCTTCAACAACGCAAAGCTGGGGATCGATCTCAACGATGACGGCGTCTCGCCGAACGATGCCCAGGACCCGGACAGCGGCCCCAACACGATGCAGAACTCGCCGGTGATCACCGGCGTAGCTGTATCCGTATCAAGCGGCACGCTCGTGCAGGGCACCTTCAACAGCACGCCGAGCACTTCGTTCACGCTTCACTTCTATTCGAACAACGCAGCAGATCCTTCGGGCTTCGGCGAAGGGGAGACGTATTTCGGCTCGATGCCCGCAACCACGGATGCGAGCGGCAACACCACGTTCTCGTTCACTTCACCGACGATGGCGGCGGGATTCGTGACCGCAACGGCAACAGGCCCGAATGGCGTGTCGGAATTCTCCAACGCATTCGCGGTCGCCGGTGTGCCCACCATCCAGTTTTCGGCGCCGTCGTATGCCTTCGGCGAGTCGAGCGGTAGCGCGACGATCACCGTCACGCGCAGCGGCAACACGACGGTCTCGTCGACCGTCGCCTACGCAACCTCGAATGGAACTGCGACGCAGCCGGGCGACTACCTCCCCGCCAGCGGCACAATCACGTTTGCGGCGGGCGACACATCGAAGACGTTCAACGTCACGATCATCAACGACACGGTCGACGAGCCGGATGAGACCGTGAACCTCACGCTCAGCAGTCCGACGAACGCCACGCTCGGAGCACAGTCCACTGCCGTGCTGACGATCCAGGACGACGATCCCGCGCCATCGATCACGATCAATGACGTAAGCCTGGCCGAGGGGAACTCAGGCACGACTCCGTTCACGTTCACGGTGACGTTGTCGAATCCGAGTGCCTCGACGATCACCGTGAATTACGCGACGGCGCCTGGAACCGCAACCGCGGGATCCGACTACACGACGACATCCAACACGCTGACGTTCAACCCCCTGGTCACGACACAGCAGCTCACCGTGAACGTCATCGGCGACACGACGCTCGAGCCCAATGAAACGTTCTTCGTCAATCTGAGCAACGCGACGAACGCGGCGATCACCGACGGTCAGGGTCTCGGCACCATCATCAATGACGAACCATCCGCCGATCTCAGCATCACGAAGACGAGCAATGCCACGACGTTCTTACCGGGACAGCAGGTCACCTACACGATCACGGTCACGAACGCGGGACCGAGCGCCGCGACGGGTGTCACGGTGACGGACGTGCTGCCCGCGGGAGCGACATTCGTGTCGGCGACATCCTCAACGTTCAGTTGCAGCGGAACGACGACCGTCACCTGCACCGCCGCATCGCTTGCGGTGTCCGCGTCGGGGACGATTTCTCTGGTGCTGCGCTTGAGCGGGAGTTCCGCGATCTCGAACTCGGCCTCGGTCTCGGCCAATGAGCCAGACCCGACACCGATCAACAACTCCGCGGCCGCGGTCGTGCTGCCTGGCGCCACCATTCCGACGCTCAGTGAGTGGGCGCTGCTGATCCTCGCGCTCGGCCTGGCCGCGATCGCGGCGACAAAGGTGAGATAGCGCTCTCGAAATTGCGACCTGCGTCACGCACGGAACCTTCGGCGGGCATTACATTGCCCGCCGAAAGGAATGCCATGAAGACTCTCTCCTTCGTGCCCCTGGTGCTGTTCGTCTCAGTCTCGATGGCCGCGCAGACCTCGAGCGGCACGCTGACTGCCAACGGGAAAAAGACACCGCTCGATCACGTCGTCGCGACGCGCGACAAGGAAGGGAAGGTTCACGTTCTCTTGAGCAACAAGAGCGTGACGCCGAACCAGATTCTCGATCACTCCGTCGAGTTCGACCTCGCCGGTCCGGACAAAGACTTCAGCGGTGTGCAGGTCGTCTTCGACAAAGACGGCGACATCGTCAGCGGCAACTTCTACAGCCCGCAGTTCAAGGAACAGAACGGACAGTTCTCCGCGACGGGCATGCACAAGTTCGACGGCAAGGTCACGGCGTCGAACGTCGACGGCAAGCTGTACATGGACAAGCAGGACGACTTCTTCGGAAGCACGTACATCTACGACGCGAAGCTGTCAGTGCCGATCACCGAAGCGAAGGAAGAGAAGGCAGCGGCACCGAAAGGCAAGCCGCTCCCGGCGGACGGCGGCGAGCCGGGCAAAGCCTATCGCTCGTATCTCAAGATCATTCAGGGCGGCAACGCTGCGCAGATTCGCGGCGCCGTCAGCAGCACGCGCTCGAAATCGATCAGCGATAAGGATCTCAAGGAGTTCATCCCGATGCTGCAGGCGATGGCGCCGAAGAATCTGAAGATCACCGGCGGCGCGCTCGACGGCGATAAGGCCACACTGCTCGCGACGTCGAAGGACGGCAACGACACGATGAACGGCACGATCACGATGGTGAAAGAGTCGGGCGCGTGGAAGGTGGAGCAGGAGAGCTGGAAGAATTAGGGCGCTGGGGTGCTGGGGCGCTGGGGTGCTGGGTGGCTACGCGATAATGACAGCGAATCTGGCGATGCCTAGTCCCTTCTCCCCTCCGCGAGGGGAGAAGGTGCGCGGAGCGCGGATGAGGGGTTTGTGCCTCACACGAAAATCGCCCCTCATCCGCCCTTCGGGCACCTTCTCCCCCGTGCGCGGGGGAGAAGGGACTATCTCAGGCTCGGACGCTCAGTGCAGCGTCTTGTTAGCCCGGTTGTCGGGCCCGGAACCGCACCGCGAGCCCTCGCATCCGCGAACCCAATCGCATTTCCATATGCGATCCGTCATACGACACGAAGTTGCACGCCGCTACGCTGACTCCCGTGAAAGGAGTCAACCACATCATGGAGTATCGGAAGCTCTGGATCGCGTTAGGTACCGTCCTCGCGATCTCGTTCCTCGTTCTTGGCGGCGTCGGCTATCGCGGCATTCATAACGCCCCTCCCATCCCGCAGCGCGTCGTCACCACGGAGGGAACGCTTCTCTTCGATGGCAACACGATCAAAGACGGCCAGAACGTCTGGCAGTCGCTCGGCGGACAGGAGATCGGCTCGATCTTCGGACATGGCGCATATGTCGCCCCCGACTGGACCGCTGATTACCTGCACCGCGAGTGCACCATCCTGCAGTCGCGCGGCATCGATCCGAAAACGCTGCGCATCAACACGTACGACCCGACGACGCAGACGCTGACGATCTCACCCGAACGTGCAGCGGCGTTCACGGAGCTCTCCGCCTACTACGCGAATGTCTTTTCGCAGGGGCGCAAGGAATACGCGATCCCGCGCGGCGCCCTGGTCGACGCGGCGAAGCAGCGCCAGATGGCCACCTTCTTCTTCTGGACTTCGTGGGTCGCCTCGACCACGCGCCCCGGCTCGAACGTGACCTACACACAGAACTGGCCGCACGAGGAGCTCATCGACAACCGTCCGACCTCGGCCTCGATCATGTGGTCGATGGCGAGCGTCATCCTCCTGATCGCCGGCGTCGGCGGCATGATCTGGTACTTCGGCGCGAAGAAGCACGACGAGAAGTCGACACCTCCTTCCGCCGATCCTCTCCTCGGTCTCAGAGCAACACCTTCGCAGAAGGCGACGATCAAATACTTCCTCGTCGTCGCCGCACTCTTCGTGGTGCAGCTGATGGTTGGGGGCATCGCGGCACACTACGGCGTCGAAGGCAACGGCTTCTTCGGCTTCCCCCTCGACCGCTATCTCCCCTACTCGATCGTCCGCACCTGGCATCTGCAGATCGGCATCTTCTGGATCGCGACGTCGTGGCTCGCGACAGGACTCTTCCTCGCGCCCGTGATCGGCGGCGAAGAACCGAAAGGTCAGCGCCTCGGCGTCAACCTGCTCTTCGGCGCGCTCGTGCTCGTCGTCGGAGGCTCGCTCACCGGCGAGTGGCTCGGCATCCAGCAGAAACTCGGACGCCTCTGGTTCTGGCTCGGCGCGCAGGGCTATGAGTACGTCGATCTCGGACGTCTCTGGCAGATCCTGCTCTTCACGGGACTCACCTTCTGGTTATGGCTGATGTATCGCGCGATCAAGCCGGCACTGTTCGCCAAAGACCGGCCCGATCGCTCCCTGCTCCTGCTCTTCCTCACGTCGGCGATCGCCATCCCGATGTTCTACGGCGCGGGCCTGATGTACGGCCAGCGCTCGCACATCGTGACCGCGGAGTACTGGCGCTGGTGGGTGGTGCATCTCTGGGTCGAGGGCTTCTTCGAAGTATTCGCGACGGTGGCGATCGCCTATCTCTTCACGCGGCTCGGCGTGCTGACGATCCGCACCGCGACGAAGGCGACGCTCTTCTCGAGCATCATCTTCCTCTTCGGCGGCGTCATCGGCACGTTCCATCATCTCTACTTCACGGGTATGCCGACGCCGGTGCTCGCACTCGGCGCCGTCTTCAGTGCGCTGGAGATCGTGCCGCTCTGCCTCGTCGGCTTCGAAGCGTGGGAGAACATTCGTGTGGCCCGCGGACTGCCGGAAGCAACGTGGCTCACGACGTACAAGTGGCCGATCTACTTCTTCGTCGCGGTCGCGTTCTGGAATCTCGTCGGCGCGGGCCTCTTCGGCTTCCTCATCAATCCGCCGGTCGCGCTCTATTACATGCAGGGCCTCAACCTGACGCCGGTGCACGGACACACCGCTCTGTTCGGCGTGTACGGGATGCTCGGCATCGGCCTGATGCTCTTCACACTGCGCGCGCTCACGCTCGGCCGTAAGTGGAACGAGAAGCCGATCCGGTTCGCGTTCTGGGCGATCAACATCGGACTGCTCCTGATGGTCACGCTGTCGATGCTGCCGATCGGGATCGCGCAGACCGTGGCCGCGATCGATCACGGCACGTGGTACGCGCGGTCGTCGGAGTTCCTGCAGACGCCATGGCTGCAGAACACACGCTGGCTGCGCGCGATCGGCGACACATGCTTCGCATCGGGCGCACTCGCGCTCGCGTGGTTCATCATCAGCGTCGTGCGTCCTGAGAAGAAGGATGAAGATGCGGTGATGGTCGGAGATTTCGAAACGGTGTAGCAAGAATCTGACGATGCCTAGTTCCTTCTCCCCTCCGCGAGGGGAGAAGGTGCGCGGAGCGCGGATGAGGGGTCTATCCCCCACACGAAAATCGCCCCTCATCCGCCCTTCGGGCACCTTTTCCCCTCGCGGAGGGGAGAAGGGACTATCTCAGGCTCGGACGAGGGTCGTGTCACGAGCTCGCCCCTATACAATCCCCACCATGCTTTGCGCACTGTTGCTCGCCGCCCAACTCGAAGCGCCTCTCCCGCCAGCAATTCCATGGAACGGCAAATCCCATGAGCTCGTCGTCAAGGCCGACGATCCGTGGATCACGCCCTCCGAGAAAGGCGGATTCAGGACCTCACCCAACTATGAAGAAACGGTGGCCTACCTTCGCCGGCTGACGGCCGCAGCGCCGCAGTTGCGCATGGTGTCGATCGGCAAGAGCGGCGAAGGGCGCGACATCTGGATGGTCGTCGCCTCGAAGGAACAACTCTTCATGCCCGACGCGCTGCATCGCAGCGGAAAACCGACGCTGCTGGCGCAGGCCGGCATTCACGCCGGCGAGATCGACGGCAAAGATGCGGGCCTGATGCTGCTGCGCGATCTGCGTCCGGGCGGGCGCCTCAACGGTGTGCTCGATCGCGTGAACATCCTCTACATCCCGATCCTCAACGTTGATGGCCATGAGCGCGCGTCGAAGTTCGGCCGCATCAATCAGCGCGGACCGGAGGTCATCGGCTGGCGCACCAATGCGCGCAATCTGAATCTCAATCGCGACTACATGAAGCTCGACACCGAAGAGGTGCGCGCTGTCGTCAACGTGCTCGACAAGTGGCAACCGGATCTCTACTACGACCTGCACGTCACCGACGGCGCCGACTATCAATACGACGTCACCTTCGGCTGGGGCCACTCCGGCTACTCGCCGAACATCACCCGCTGGATGGACTCCACGCTGCGGCCGGCGCTCACCGGAGCGCTGAGCGAGATGGGACACATCCCGGGACCGCTGATCTTTCCTCTCAACGACAACGATCTGTCGAAGGGAATCGTCGATGGCAACGGCTCGCCGCGATTCTCGACCGGCTATGGCGATCTTCGTCATGTCCCATCGATGCTCGTCGAGAATCATTCGCTCAAGCCCTACGATCAACGCGTCCTCGGCATGCTCGTGCTGCTGGAGCGGACGCTCGATGTCCTGTCGATGACCGGCCGGGAACTGATTCGGGCCGAAGGCGACGACACGCATCTGCGTCTCGATCCGATTCCGATCGATTGGAAGGTGCCGCAAGGCATCGCGCCGGACATGATCGATTTCAAAGGAATCGAATCACGGACGGAGCCATCATCGGTGAGCGGAACGCAGAAGACGGAGTGGCTCGGCCATCCGATCACCATGCGCATGCCGTACTACCGGCAGACGCAAGTCGCGAGCTCCGTGCCGCGGGCCGTCGCGTACTGGATTCCGGCGCAGTGGCGCGAAGTGATCGAGCGATTGCGCCTGCACGGCGTTCAAATGGAGCGGCTGCTCGAAGGGCGCGATGTCGAGGTCGAGCTGTATCGGCTCCACGACGCGAAGCTCGCGAGCCAGCCGTTCGAAGGTCACGTGCCTGTCACCGCGACCACGACCGTCGAACATCACAAGGAGCACTACCCGCCCGGCTCCGTCCGCATTCCCGTCGACCAACCCCTCGGCGAAATCGCAGCGATGCTTCTCGAACCTGCATCAGGCGATTCGTTCTTTCAGTGGGGCTTCTTCGATGAAGTGCTGCAACGCACCGAGTACTTCGAGAACTACGCGATGGAGCCCCTCGCCGAGAAGATGCTCGCCTCCGATCCAAACCTGAAAGCGGAGTTCGAGAAGAAACTCGAGAGCGATCCAGAGTTCAAGAACAACCCTGACAAGAGACTGCACTTCTTCTACGAGCGGACACCGTACTTCGATGAGCGGTGGATGCTGTATCCGGTGGGACGGGAGAGGTGATGGTTTTGCGGGCTCGCGGGTGCGCGGGCTCGCGGTGCCGTCATCCCGAGCGAAGTCGAGGGACCTGGGCGGGCGTGTGGTACGGAACACATGTCGCGCGCCTCCCGCCCACCCGGGTCCCTCGACTACGCTCGGGATGACGGAGATCTGAAAGCCCCAAGCTCAAAAAATGCAAATTGACGAGGCGCTTCGCGCGACATTCTTCATTCGTTAGCGATTGACCACCGCGCACCCGCAAACCGTACATTGCGCACTAAAATATCGCCATGCGTCACCTCATCGCTTCTCTCCTCCTGCTCGCGCCGATCACTCTCTTCGCGCAAGGCCGCCGTGGCGAATGGGTCACGTACAACGAACATGGCTGCATCGGAGGCAGTCAATGTCCCGAGCGGCGGATTCGCGTGAAGCTGGAGGATCGCCCCGTCTATGGCGTCCGCTTCAACGCGAACGACAACATCGGCGACACAGCCGGCGGAAAGCTGAATGTGAAGATCGGTGCCGATACCGTTCGCAGCTCGATGGACATCCCGCGCCGCGGCGAGACCTTCGTCATCGATGTCGACGGTCTGCGCGGCGAGTACCTCACGATCGAGGCGGCAGCGAACGACGAAGTGGAAGTCGCCGACATCTCCGTGATGTATGGCAGTGGCGGAGATCGTGGCGGATCCAATCGGGGCGGTTACGGCGGCCGCGATCGTGACGGCTGGCGCACCTACGATCGCGGTGAGGAGTGCATCGGCGGCGAGCAGTGCCGCCAGAACGGCAATCGCATCACCATCGCCCTCGACGACCGCCCCGTCCTCGGCATCCGGTTCAATGCGCGCGACAACATCGGCGAGCGCGCCGACGGAAAGCTCAATGTACGCATCGACGATCACAACGTCGCGTCGTACGTCGACGTATCGCGCGACGGCAAGCGCCACGAGTTCGATGTCGATCACATCGTTGGATCGAAGCTGATCATCAGCTGCGCGACGGACGATGAAGTCGCGATCAGCGACGTCGCCGTGCTGTACGGACGCAACGACGACCGGCGCTACGACAACCGCAATGGATCCGGCGATCGCTACGGCATCGAGCGCGAGAGGCGCGACAACGGAGGCTGCATCGGCGGTTCCGAGTGCGGCGGCTCGCGCGCGAAGATCCGCATCCCGCTGCACGGCGCGAGCGTCGTCTCCGTCCGCTTCTTCGCACACGACAACGTCGGCGCAAAGGCCGGCGGCGAGCTGCGCGTCCGCGTCGACAGCGAGATCCTGCGCGACTACATCGACATCCCGCGCGACGGAAGAACGTTCACGATCGACGGACATCACGTGTCCGGCGACTATCTGATCATCGAGACCGCATCGGATGACGAAGTCGTCGTGAAGGACATTCGCGTCACGTATCGCGAGTGAGTCAGCGTTTGCCGCTGAGCGCGATCGCGACCGGGATCCCGATGATCGTCGGGATCCAGAACGAGATCAGCCGGTACGTCAGTACCGCGATGACCGCGACGTGCGGCTCGATGCCGAGGCCTGTGTAGACCGCGGCCATTGCGACTTCGATTACAGCGATGCCGCCCGGCAGGAAGCTCGCGCGGCCGAGGAGGATCGGGACGCCGTAGCCGGCGATGAGCGGGCCGGGTGCGATCGGATGGCGCGCGGCGATGAACGCGAAATAGAGCGTCGTCATGTCGAAGGTGAGCGTCAGCAGCGAGCGGATCGAAGCCTGATACCACCCGCCGCCTCGAATCTTCCTCCACGCTTCCTCGATCGCCTCGGCATCGACTTCTTTTCGCAGCTTGCGTGCAATGGCGAGCAGCCAGTCGCGCCGCGCCAGCAGCGTGAAAGCGCCGATGATCACGAGCGTGAGCGCAGAGACAACTGCGATGAGTGCGATCTCCGTGGTGCGCGACAGCCGGTTCGCGCGCAGCAGTTCGACCGCGCTCAGCAGCGCGACGATCACGAGTGCGCCGGTATCGAACACGCCGGGCAGCCACGCCGCGAGCGTTGCCGACTCCGGCGTCGTTCGCGCACGTGTCCACTTGTAGATCGCCGCTCCGAATCCGAGCGGGCCGCCGGCCACGAGGCAGACCGTCGCCGCGGCGACCTCGATCGCCATCGCCGTCAGGATGCGAAGCCGCCCTCCAGCCAGGCTAACCACGCATTGCAACAATGCACCATTCGACAGATAGCTGAGTGACTGCGCGATGATCGCTGCAAGAACGGCCCAGGGCGCCATCCTTGCCACCAGCGCCGCCGAGTCGCGCAGGTTCGGCAGACGTGGAAGAAGAAAATGGATGATCAGCGCGATGAAGATCACGAGTGGGATCGCGCTGCGAAGAAAGCGTTTCATCTCTAGTCCCTTCTCCCCCGCCGCGCGGGGGAGAAGGTGCCGAAGGCGGATGAGGGGGACTTGTTTCATGCACAGCGCGAACCCCTCATCCGCGCTTCGCGCACCTTCTCCCCTCGTGGAGGGGAGAAGGACCTACTGCGGCTGCGTGCTCGTTGTGTCGGTCGTTTGCGTCTGTGTCGTATCCGTTACCGGCGGCGGTGGCGGCACAGTCGTTTCTGTCGGAGGCATGGATTCCGTCGGTATCAGTCCCGTCGTATCCAGCGCGATCGGATTTCCGAACTGATCGACGGCCGGCGGCGGTGGTGCCTGCGGCGTATGCAGCGGGCATGGCAGCGTCGGCGCCGTGCCGGCCTTGAACGCATCCGTCACGATGACATTGGGCGGACACTCCGGCGTCGCGAGGCCGCCGCTCGTCTCGTCGAACGCAACCATTTCGATGCCTGCAGGCGGCGCCCAGTCGACGCTCTTCTGTCCCGCGGTCACCTGCATCATGTACCGCGTCCAGATCGGAACCGCGCCTGTACCGCCCGAGAGGCCGACCATCGAGTTGTCATCGAAGCCGATCCACGTCAGCGCAAGCGTGTTCGGGGTGAAGCCGATGAACCACGCATCGCGCTCGTCGTTCGTCGTGCCGGTCTTGCCGGCCGCGGTCAGCCGGAAGCCCATCGAGCGCGAACCGCCGGCCGTGCCTTTGATCATCACGCCCTTCATCACATTCAGCAGGACGAAGACATCGCGCGCGGGAAACACCTGCACCGGCTGAATCGAGCCGCCCGCGGAGACGACACGTCCCCGATCGTCCGTAACGAACCGAATGGTGCGTAACGGCAGACGAGAGCCTTCCCGCGCCAGCGTCGAATAGGCATCGGCCATTTCGATCGGCGTCACGCCGGCGGCACCGAGGATGATGGAAGGATTCGAGTTGTCGAGCTCGGACTCGACGCCGAGCGTGTGTGCCGTCTTGATGATCGGATCGATGCCGCACGCGAGTCCGATGCGCACCGACGCAGAGTTCATCGACTGCTCGAGCGCGCGTTGAACGGTGATCGTGCCGTGATAGGCATCCTCGTAATTCCGCGGCGACCAGTCGGGCGCGAAGCGCCGCTTGAGCACGAAACGCGAGTCGCTGACGAGCGTTGCCGGCGTCACTGCACTCGAGAGGCTCGTGAGGCTCGGCTCGAACGCGGTCAGATAAACGAACGGCTTGAAGAGCGAGCCGACCTGCCGCTTCGCATTGAGCGCACGATTGAATTGCGAGACCTCGTAGTTGCGGCCGCCGACGATCGCGCGAAGCTCTCCCGTCGGCACATCGACATGAATGAGCACGCCCTGCAGCGGCCCATTCGCGCGGCGAAGACGCCGGCTCCCTTTTTCCAAGCCCTCGATGCCCGACACGAGAGTGCGCGTTGCCGTGTCCTGCGCCACGAGGTCGATCGCGGTGTAGATCTGGAGACCGCGGCCTTTCACATCCTTGATGCCGTAGTCGCGCGCCATCTCCTGCAGCACACGGTCGACATAAAACGGAATCGACGAGAGTCCGCTGCGCTCGCGGAATGGCCGCTTCGGCAGCGGCGTCGCCATCGCCTGGTCGTACGTTGGGCGATCGATCTTCTGATTCGCAAGCATCAGTCCGAGCACCGTCGCACGGCGGCTCTGTGCACGATCGGGGTTGTTGAACGGCGAGTAATTGTTCGGGCTCCGGATGATTCCCGCGAGCAGCGCCGCCTCGGCGACGTTGATCTCCGACAGCGGTTTGCCGAAGTAGAAGTGCGACGCCTCGCCCATCCCCATGATCGAGATCGAGCGATTACGGCCGAGGTAGATGTCGTTGAGATAGGCCTCGAGGATCTCGTTCTTCGAGTACTTCGCATCGAGGATCACGGCCATGAAGATCTCGACGACTTTGCGCCGCAGAGTTCTTTCGCTCGTCAGGTAGTAGTTCTTTACGAGCTGCTGCGTGAGTGTCGAGCCGCCCTGCATCGGCCCCTTGCCGCGCGCGTTCGTGAAGAGCGCGCGCATGATTCCCAGCGGATCGACGCCGGGGTGGTGCCAGAAACGGATGTCTTCCGTGACGACGACCGCGTCCTTCAGCGACTGCGGCACCTGATTCAACGTCACGGGGCGGCGGTTCTCGAGCTGCTCCGAGAGGATCGATGTGAGCAGCTCGGGCTCGAGCGCAACGGTCTCGCGCGGAGCGTTGTCCTTGAGCGACGTCACGGCCGCGATCGCGTTGCCCTTGAAGGTCACGCGGATCGGCTCGGGCGAGTATTTCCCGCTCGGGTGGGTGAACTCGCGCGTGTAGAGCTCGACGCTCCCCTTGACATCTCGATATTCGCCCGGCTGCGACACTGCGCTCTGCGTTTCGCGATATCCGAGACGGCCCAGCTTTTCGAGCAGGTCGTCGTGCTGCAGCGGTGTGTCAGGGCGCAGCGGTGTGTAGTCGGCGTAGATCCGCGTCGGCAGCGAGAGGCGCCGGACTTCGAAGCGCCGGACGGATTGCCGGTAGACCCAGAAACCGAGGGCGCCGAAGGCGGCGAGGAAGAAGAAGACGAGGATGGAGATCGTCTGAAAGACGGTTCGCCGTTTGGGGATGCGTAGTTTGAAATGCGAAGGCATCAGGGCTCACTGCACCACGATCGCAAGATTACGCCCTCCGCCTTTACCGTCGCGACGGAAGGAGTGAAAGATCGAGCCCTCGCAGCGAGTACAGAGCTCGCTGTCGATGATCGCCTCGCCCGCGAATCCATGTTCGGCCAGAAGGTCGCGAGTGAAGCGCGGAAGATCGACATGCGGCTTCGTGTACGAGCGATCGACGTAGCGCTCGTCGAATTGCTGCGCCACTTCCTCTCCGACTTCGAAGCAGCAGACGCGGATGCTCGGCCCGAGCCATGCGCGCGCCACTGCCGCATCGAATTTCGTTTCGCGTTGGATCGTCGCAATCGTCTCCGCCGTGATGCGCTGCACCGCGCCGCGCCAGCCGGAGTGAATATTCGCGATGACCGAGTGCACGGGATCGATCATGGTGACGGGGAGACAATCTGCAACCTTGATACCGAGCGCGGTTCCGGGCTCGTCCGAGTAGAGCGCGTCGCAGGAATCGCGTTCACGCCACCCACTCGCCCCGGTGCCCCGGCTCACGGTCGCACCGTGAACCTGCGCGCAGGTCGAGAGTGAGGCGGCAAGGCCGAAACGCTCTTCGATGAAGGCGGTGAGGGTCCGCGCAATCTGAGGGTCGAGAAAGCCGGGGAAGTCGCGCGTTGTGTAGAAGAGGGCGCGGCCAGGCGGGACATCGCGCGGGATGAAGATGCGGCCGATGGGAGTCTGGTCGATCATGCTCGGGCAGCAGACGGCAGACAGCAGACAGCGGGCTGGCAAGCGCAGGTGTCCCCTGCTGTCTGTTGCCTGCTGTCTGCTGTCTGACTCACGACGCGAACGTCCGATACACCCGCCACTGCGGATCATTCCTCACGATGACCTGCAACTCATGCGTCGTCACCTCGCGTGTGATTGCATCCGCTTTCGTCTTCGCCGACTCGATGTTCGATGTGTACACCACGAACTCGCGCAGGCCATTGCTGGTGACCACGCCCGCGATGAGCGACTCGTTGGCGCCGCTCATCCGCGTTTCGATCAGTTCCTCGATCACGTCGAGTTGCTTGAGCTCGGCACGGCCGGGGAAGCCGCGGTCGTTCGGCGTGCGGATCGGGGCAATGATTCCGATCCGATCGGGAAACTCTTCGCATCCAGCGATGGGACGCAGCGCGATGTTGAAGCGCGTCGCGACTGCTTTTCCTTCGTGGCGGCCTTCGGCAATCGCCCACGATTTCGGAATCGACCAGGTGCGCACCGGTCCGGCTGCATGAACCGCGCGGGCCTTTCGGCGAATGATCGCCGCAGCGGTAATGAATGCGACGAGAACGACGAGGAACCAGAGCATCGACTTACGATGCGAGAGCGCGGATCTCGGTGATGCGCGAGCGGAGCTGCTCGGTGACCGCCAGACCACGCAGGAGCGAGGCCGTCTTCTCGAACTCCTGCACCATCGCGTCGACGGCACGCTCGCCGTCGCCATTCATGATGCTGTCCAGCGCGTGGAGGAAGTGCTTTTCGATCGTCTTGTGCGCGGAGTCGCCGATGAACTCTTCCGCGACCGCGCGAATGCGCCCCGCGAGATCGACTAGCTCGCCATTTTCCTGATCGGGGTCTCGTTCAAATTTTTTTTTTAACTGGACGAGCTCACCGGTGATCATTCCGTAGAGGATTTTCGCCACGTCGAACGACGACATGTTCAACGCGCGGCCAACCTCGACGATGGAGCGATGGCCGTCGATGCGCGTGATGAGCATCCACTCCTGCGGATTCAGCGTGATCTGCTCGTGGCGATTCTCGCGGATCATCAGCTCCGGCACGTAATCGACGGAGGGGATCTTCTTCGAGAGCACGCGCCACTCGTCGAGACGGCGGGCCGCTTCCATGAGCAGGTTCGTGTTGGACTTGGTGATCGTCTGGCGGTCGGGCTCTTCACCAGGCGCGAATTGAAATTCGCCCTGATTCCAGATCGCCAGCGCGTAAATCGCCTCTTCGCCGATCAGTTCACCGACGAGTGCGTGCACCATCTGACCGTTTTTCAGATAGATGAAACCGCGATCGGCCTCGCGCGAGAGCGTGAACTTGCCGGTTTTGCCGGAGACGCTCACCAACTGGATGATGTCAGGCAAGGGCAGTTCTTTGAGCGAACCCTGGAAGGCCATTTGTCTCCGATTACTCGAACCGAATTTGTCCCTGATGAAACCGACGAACCGCCATCGTTGAGGACACCCCGGCTGGACGTGGGTATGGATCGAAGCGTAACCCACCGCTCATGGGTCGTCAAGACGGTGCAAATCGTTGCCGCGCGCGCGTTTCGACGTTCACGAGCACCCACAATCCAAACGCCGCGCCAGCGACGAGACCGGTGGCGAGACGAAGCGGATTCGTGCTCTCGCGCAGGCCGAGAAGTTGCGTGAATCCGTCGATGGCAAGAGGAGCCACAGCGACAGGCAGCAGATAGCTGACAGCAGATAGCAGTAGAGGATGTGGAACGCGATATCCTGCCGTCTGCTGCCTGCTGTCTGCTGCCTTCATGACGATCGCGAACATCGCAATCCCCACCAGAAACCCGCCATAGATCCCGACGCAGCGTGCGCAAAGCGGCATCGCCACGCCGCTGATCATCAGACATCGGTGCGGAATCCCGTGACAGATCAGACGGAAAACGAGCCCAAGCATGCGCGGCGCGCCATGCGCCATCGCGATCGTCGCCGCCGACGCCGACCCGAGAATCGTCAGCGCAATCGCTGCGAGACACGACGCGAGGATTCGCGTGTCGCGATTCACTTCTGCTGCGCCAGCCGCCACGTCTGCGCGAAGGCGTAGAACGTCACGAGCATTCCCCAGAACATGGTGAACACGATCCCGATGCAGAAGAGGATCATGCCGAGGCTTGCTGCGACGCGCGCGACGAAGAGGATGACGATCGACAATAGATAGTTGCCGATGTTGTTCGCGATGAAGCGGCGGATGCGACCGAAATCGAACGCGGCACCAAAGCTCTCGTCCACGACCGCGTGCAGCAGTGCGGCGGGCATCCAGAACATATACGCCAGGCTGATCGGGAAGATGAGGCACCACATCCCGGCGACCATGCAACCAGCCGGATCGAAGTCGCTGTCCATGTGATGACTGAGGCCGCCGACGATCACGGCCGGAATGACGCAGAGGCCGATCAGCACGAAGAGCGGCAGCACATAAACCAGCCCCACCCCGAGCAACCGTAACCCCTCGGTGAACTTGTCGCCGAGGTCGTCCCATTCGGGGAGCGGAACGGGGTCACCTGCGACTACATTACGGATCATCCTGGCGAGATATCCAAGAAGGAAGGGAATCCCGACCAGCATGAACGCGAGCAGCTGAAAGAGTCCGCCGATCAAAACCTTGTTCAGCCATCGTGCGTCTTCAAACACGAAGGCGAAAGGCTTCACGAAGTCGAAGCCTGGCTTCGCATCCGACGGGGGCGGAGGCGGAGGCGGTGGAGGCGGCGGCGGTGTGACGATTTCAGTCATCGCTATGTGAAGTGTACGTGAGAACGACGAGACGGTTGCGTCAGGCATCCCCCATGGAAGAAAACTACAAGCGCGCTTCTTCTATCCGTGCGGTGGAAGAACGGATCGATCTCGCGGCACTGGAAGAGGATGAGCGGCCGCGCCGCGGCGTGAGCATCTCGGTGCTCGTGTCGGTCATCCTTCATGTGCTGATCATTACGTGGATGGTCCTGAACTACCATCCAGTCTCCGCGGCGGACTCGGCGCCGCCGATCGCGCGCTACGTCGAGCTGATCCGGCAGAACCCGCAACAGGATCGCCAGTTCGTCGAGGCGCCGGGACAGAAATTGAAGCAGGCGCCGCCAAGCTCGCATCAGTTCTCCGATGCGAATCGCGAAGCGAGCACGCCGCATCCGACTGGCGAGGCGCCGACGCCGAATCCCGGCAACGGCCGGATGTTCACACCGCAGGCGGAGGGAGGAAACGGACGTCCTCGTTCCGCCGCTGCACCATCGGCGGCGCAACAGGCAACCCAGCAATCACAGGAGACTGCACAGCAGGAGATCACACGGCCGCAGCAGAGCACGAGCGGCATCAACTGGCGCAGTGCCATCAAGGAAGTCGGCAAAGTCGCTTCCCTCGGCACCGGCGAACAGGGACCCGACCTCGGCAATGCCGGCGGCGGCGAGAAGGGCTTCGCGAAAGACGGCCCGATCTCGTTCGAGACGACCTGGTACGACTGGGGCGACTACGCGCAGTCCATGGTCGCCCGCATCCGCGTGAACTGGTACAACCTGATGCCCGATCTGCTGCGCACCGGCATGCAGGGCGTCGTGACGATCCGCTTCACGATTCATCGCGACGGCCACATCAGCGACGTCACGATTCTTCAGAGCTCCGGCGTGCCGCCGTACGACTTCGCGGCGAAGAAGGCGATCGAGAACTCGTCGCCGCTCAATCCGCTGCCGAAGGATTTCCCGATGGCGAGCGAGCGCGTGACCGCGATGTTCTATTACAACCTGGAGCCGCCCTCGCGCTAGCATCCGACACGTGCTGATCACGGTTCGACGTCCGGTCACGATTCTGTTGCTGCTCGCAGTGACAGCCGGCATCATCGTCGTGACGACCTATGTCACGGGCAAGAGCTATTCGAAGGTCGATCCGATTCCGTTCGAGGATGTGCGGCACCTTCTTCATCGAATCGCGCACAAGCCCGTCTCGACGCAGCTCGCGGCGCTGATCGTGATGCCGATCATCGCGAACATTCTCCTCTTCGTACCGTGGGGATTCCTGATGTTCATCACGCTCTACACGATCGAGCGCTCGACGCTGCAGACCTATGTGCTGACGATTCTCATCGGACTGTCACTGACGCTTGCGATCGAGGCCTGGCAGTACTTTCTGCCTTCACGCGTCGCCGATGTGAATGACGTGATCTGGAACACGACCGGTGCGATGCTCGGCGCGTTCGCGGGACATCTGCGGCAGAGAGTGCGCTTCGAGTTCGAGTGAAGGGTTTATGCGGGTTTGAGCCGACTAGTCCCTTCTCCCCCGCACGGGGGAGAAGGTGCCGAAGGCGGGAACTGATGGCCCGAGCACCGCGAGTTTCTCTTACTCAGTCGCGATCGCGCAGCGACGTCGCACGCTCGGGATGACGAAGCCTCGCACCGCGAGCGCCCCAGCACCCATCAATCAATCGTGCTTCTGCACGTAGATCTGCTTCGAGAGCCGGTCCTGCTGTTGCTTCAGCGCGATCTTCTCAGCGTTCGAAAGACCGCCGCCGGTGACCTTCATCAGCTGGCGTTCTCTCACCAGCGCCCGCTCTTCATTCTCGAGCCGGACGGTTTCGCGAACGGTGAGCTCTCCGCTCCGCACACCCTGTGCGATGCGCTGCTGCTGGCGGACTTCGCGATTGTGGAACGGCGTCGAGGCGAAGGCCGGCGCCGATGAGATGGTGGTTGCGAGGATGACGATGGCAATGCGTTTCATGGTTACTGCTCCTTTCACGCAATGAGACTGTGAGCGCGAACGGCGCGCTTACCAGGGCTCGTGATCGGCATCACGAAAACGGCGATGACATTTCTGTGAACGCGTTTCTCGCCACGTATACTTATCCCTACCCATGCTCTCCGAAATCAAGTCGATCGAGCCTCAGCTCAAGCAGATTCTGTACGGCTGCGTGGAGCACGTGCAGGCCACGAAGGCTGCTCTCTATCTCTCAGCTTCGGACAACCTCAATGACAAGAGCTACGAGCTCGTCACGCAGTACCGCTTCGAAGATGTGCTGCGGAAGGTCGTCAAAGGGAGCGACGATCTCGTCGACCGCCTCGCAGTCAAGCGCGCCGCGTTCTACGTCAACGGCCTCGCCGCTGACCAGCGATTCTCCGAGATGCTGTTTCGCCAGGGAACGGACCGGCTGCTGGCTGCACCGTTGTTCTCGCGCGGGCGTCTCGTCGGCTTCATCGACATGCGGGACAAGGCGGGAAGAAAGCCCTTCGACCAGCCCGACGTGCAGGCCGCAAACAAGATCGCGGACGAAGTTCTCGCGCTGCTCGGCGCGAAAGGGATGTATGGAATCGCTCCGATCGCGCTCGTGCCCGAACCGGCACAGAAGCCGGCGCCCCCTTCGATCGAGCATCTGCCTCAAGTCCTGAAACAGGCACCGCCACCTTCGGCAGTCGGCAGTCCGACGGACATCTCGCCGAGCGCGACGCGCGCCATCAATGCGGCACGCGACTTCATGGCCAAGCGGCAGCTGATGCAGGTGTCGGGAAAACGCGTGCTCAACGAGCGCGATCTCGAAGTCGTGCGCCTGCTGCTGCCCGCGACGCTCGCCATTCCGGGAGCTGTGCTGGCGTGCTTCAGTGCGATCGGCCACCTCAACAATCCGCAGTCGCTCGTATCGATCGCAACGGTGATGGACGATGCGATGGAGATGCTGCAGACGCATCTGCAGGCGTGGCTGCGCCGTGCGAATCAACCGCACATGACGGGGCAGCCAGTCGTGATCTATCCCTTTGGACAACAGGTGGTCCCGGTCAGCGCCTCGGGCATCTCCACGATCCTGAGCGCGCCGGTCAATGCGCAATCCGTCGAAGGTCTCGTCCTGACCGTCGCATTCGAGCGCACGGTGGAGGCGCAGGCGCAGCGTGGATTGCACATCTTCCTTCGCCAGGTCGAGCAATCCGTGGAGACAGCGATTGCCGCGAGCTCGGGCCGCAATGATCGTCAGGTGATCGCCGAGAAGCTCGTCGAGCCGGATTTCCAGCGCTATCCGGAGCTCGCCGAACATTGCCGCGCGGTATCAGTCATCGCACAGCGCTTCGCGATTCAACTCGAACTGCCGCCGACACAGGTGGAAACGATCCGCATCGCCGCACTCGTGCACGACGTTGGTATGCGGCTGCTCGACTACGATCGCCTGTACAAACGGCCGCATCTGACCGCCGAGGAACTGAAGGGGCTGGCGGAACACCCGATCGTCGGCGCAGCACTCGTCGAGCCGCTGCTCGGTCCAGAGATCGCGCAGGCCGTGTTGCGCCATCACGAACGAGTGGATGGACGCGGTTATCCCAGCCGGCTCACCGGCGCGCAGATTCCCATCGCGTCCCGCATCATTCAGATCTGCGACGCGTGGATCGCAATGACGAACGAGGGGTCATATCAGCCCACGGTCTCGCGCGAAGTCGCCGCGACGAAACTGCGCGAGGCGGCGGGCACACAGTTCGACGAACAGCTCGTGCAGCGCTTCCTGAAATCGCTCACCGAGATCGGCGCGTAGATGGCGGGGGGCAGACAGCAGGAGAGATCCGCCGCCTGCTGCCTGCTGTCTGCTGTCTGATTCCATGACGATTCGCGAAAATCTTCGCGCGCTGCCCGGGCCCGCGTGGATTCTCTTCGGCGGCACATTCGTCAATCGCTTCGGCACGTTCGTCGTTCCGTTCCTCGTGCTCTATGTCACGCGCCTCGGCTACAGCGCGGCGCGCGCGGGGCTCACGCTCGCAGCGTATGGCAGTGGACATCTGATCGCCGCGCTGGCCGGCGGACATCTCGCCGATCGCGTGGGCCGGCGCAACACGATCGCGATCTCGATGTTCTTCTCCGCGACTGCGATGCTCGCGTTGTCGCAGGCACGCTCCTATTACGCGATCGTGACGCTGGCCACGATTGCCGGCCTGGCCGCGGAGCTCTACCGTCCCGCGGCGACCGCGTTGATCGGCGATCTCGTTCAGCCGGAGCAGCGCATCACCGCCTTCGCCATGTACCGCTTCGCCGTCAACCTCGGCTGGGCCGCGGGACCGGCGACGGCAGGGTTCCTCGCCGATCACTCGTTCCTGCTGCTGTTCGTGGGCGATGCGATCACGTCGATCGGTTATGGATTCATCGCACTCGCATTCCTGCCGCATGGCCTGCGCCACGCGGCGCACGATGAGCGCTTCAGCGATGCCTTCCGCGCCGCGGCCCGCGACAAGCGCTTCATGCTCTTTCTCGCCGCCACCGTGCTCGTGACGACTGCTGATTTCCAGACGGGATCGACGTTCCCGCTGTGGGTCCGGCAATGCGGACACAGTTCGTCAACCTATGGACTATTGCTGGGGATCAACGGCGTGCTGATCATCCTGCTCGAGCTGGCAATGACGTCGTGGACTACGCGCTATCCACCCCAACGGATGATTGCACTCGGATACCTCCTGTCGGGACTCGGCATCGCAGCAACGGGACTTGCTCGCAGCATCCCGGCGCTCGCCGCGACGGTGTGCATCTGGTCGTTAGGCGAGATGATCGCGTCGCCCGTGACAGGCGCCTACGTCACGCAGCTCGCGCCAGAGCGCTATCGCGGACGCTACAACGGCATGTGGGTACTGTCGTGGGCCGTGGGACTGATCATCGGTCCCTCCCTCGGGACGATCACGTTCGAATACAGTCCGGCGTTGTTGTGGAGCGGTTGCGCAGTGATCGCCGTTCTATCCGCGATCCTCGCAATGATGCCGGCGAATCAAACTGTGGCCGGCGCTGGCCGATGAGTCACGAGCTCGCGCAAGAGGCCGTCGCGAAGCGCGTAGATCATCCCGTAGACGAAGATGTCGCCACGCATGCGGGCGCGAACGATCACGTCGGATTCCATCAGGCGCTCGACCTGCTCACACACGTTGATCTCGCAGAGTTTTTCCCATCGCTCTTCGATCGTCGCGTAGTTCGCCAGCTCCGACGCGTGCTTGCCCGCGATATCGCGCAGCGGCTGGAGCCAGCGCTCGACATGCGCCTGTCCGCCGAAGTTGTTTTCGAGCACGGCGCGCACGCCGCCGCAACCATAGTGACCGCAGACGATGATGTGCTTCACGCCGAGGGTTTCGATGGCGTATTGAACGACGGCCATGCAGTTGGGATCGCCCGAGACGACGATGTTCGCCACGTTGCGATGAACGAAGAGCTCACCCGGGGCCAGGCCGACGATCTCGTTCGCGGGCACACGGCTGTCGGCGCACCCGATCCAGAGAAAGTCGGGACGCTGGATCTCGGAAAGACGGTCGAAGAACTTCGGATCGAGCGATTTGATCCGCGCCGCCCATGCGCGATTCTTGTTGAGGATCTCCGTGAGGGTCTTCATGGAGCGCGGAGTATACAGGGCAGGCAGCAGGCAACAGGCAGCAGACAGCAGGCAACAGGCAGCAGGCAGCAGGCAGCAGGCAGCGGACAGCAGGAGAGAGAACCTGCTGTCTGCTGTCTGCTGTCTGCTGTCTGCTTCCTGGCTGTCTGCTTCCTGCTGTCTGCTGTCCGCTGTCTGCTGTCTGCTGTCTGCTGCCTGCTTCCTGCTACGCCATCACGCCCCGCCATCTCGCCTCGTAATTCGGGAACACGCCCTTCATCGACGCGACACCGAGGTGCTTCGTGATTACTTCTGCAAACACGTCACGGAAGTCCGTCGTGACCGCCAGGTCGCGATTCTCGTAGAGGCGGTTTTCCGCGAGGCCCGGCCATGTGCCGTAGACCTTGCCGCCCTTCACACCGCCGCCGGCGATGAGCATCACGTTGGCGTGCCCATGATCCGTGCCGCGATTTCCGTTCTCGTGCACGGTGCGTCCGAACTCCGACATCGTCACGAGGACGACGTCACTCAAGCGCGAGCCGAGATCGCGCATGAACGCTGCGATCGCATCGCTGAAGTTGCGGAGGTTGTTCGCGAGCTGTCCTTCGGCGCCCCCTTCACCGGCATGCGTGTCCCATCCGCTGACGTCGGCGAACGCGACTTCGAGACCGACATTCGACTTGATGAGCTGCGAGATCTGCTTGAGCGAAGTGGCGAGCGGGTTGTTCGCGTACGCCGCACCGTTCTCCGGCTGCAACTTCGCGGGATCGGCGGACTTGAGAATCTTCACCGCCTCGAACGCACCGCCATACATCGCGGCAAACGCGGGCGACTCCTCGCCTCGCACCCCGAAGCGTGAGATGTCCGTCATGTTGATCGCGTTCGCCGGACCGCTGAGGATGCGCGGCAGCGACGAAGTCAGCGACACGGCGCGCAACGGCGCCGCTGCCGCGCTCTTGTCCGCCATCACCGCGCGCGACAGAAAACCATCCTCCGTCGACTTCACGCCTGGCGTACCGCACTCCATGAAGTCCTGCGCGTCGAAATGCGAACGCGTGGCATCCGGCGACCCTGCCGCATGCACGACGGCGAGCGACTTGTCCTTGAAATATGGTGCAAGCGATTGCAGCGACGGATGGAATCCGAAGAAGCCGTCGAGGTCGAGCACGCGATCGCGCGGCACGGCGATCGAAGGCCGCGCCGCGTAGTACGCCTGCTCCGCGTACGGCACGACGACATTCAAACCATCGACGGCGCCGCGCTGAAAAATCGCGACGAGAACCTTTCGCCCCTTCGTCGCAGATGCGTTCGCCATCTTCACGAACACGTTCGGAATGAGCGCGCCGCCGACGAGGGCGAGGCCGGATGATTTCAGGAAGACTCTGCGGTCGAACATATTTGCTCCCAATTGGTTTCGCGGGCTCGGGGGCTCGGGGTGGATGGGACCGCGAGCCCTATTGCCTTTGAAACTCCGGCGATCCGAGAATCAGCCCGGCCATCGCTTCGACGCTGGCATGACGCTCTGCGATCGTCTTGCGTGTTTGCTCTGAGAGCTCGCCACCGGTCAGTCGCAAGGCGAGCGTGTCGAGGGCATCGCGATCCTGCGGAACGAGTGACGCCACATTCGTGTGCACGCCGGGCATCTTGTTCTCGACGAGTGCGACTGCGAAGTTGAGGCGCGCCATCAAGCCGCCACTGTTGTTCCATGCTTGCGCCGTATCGGAATAGCCGGTCGGCGGTTGCGCGAGATACAGCCCCTCCCCCATCTGCTGCAACTGCCGCGCGACCGGAATCGGATCGTCGAGCTGGCCGTTGACGGCGCGAATCGCCGACACCGCGTATTCGAAGGGCGACTTCACTTTCGCGCGGAAATACTTTGGATCCCAGAACTCGGGACTGTCGATGACGGCCTGCACGGTCTTGCGCAGATCGCCATTCGTCGCGAGGAATGTCTTCGCCACGCGATCAACGGCAGAAGCCGGCGGCTCGTCCGCGATCAATCGCTGGCAGAGCTTGTAGGCGATGTGATGCGCGGTGCTCGGATGATGTGCAAGGAAGCGGATCATCTGCTCGCCTTCCTCGATTCCGCCGCCGGCCGGAATGCGAATCCCCAGCACGCTCTTGGTACCGCGATCGTGCACGAACGAACGGAACTTGAATCCCTCCCCTTCGTTCGGACGCTCGATCGACCAGCCGGTCAGCACGCGCGCCAGCTCCGTCACATCCTTCTGCGTGTAGCCGCCATCGACGCCAAGCGTGTGCAGTTCCATGATCTCGCGCGCGTAGTTCTCGTTGATTGCGCCGCTGCGTGAGCGCGCGTTGTCGAGATAAAAGAGCATCGCCGGCGACTTCGCGGTTGCCATCAGCAGATCTTCGAAGCGGCCCCACATGCGCGGACGAATGACATCGCGCTCGTACTCCGTGATGAGCACGCGATCGAGTCCCTTCGGCGCGAAGACGTTGAAATGATTCATCCAGAAATCGGCCATCACTTCGTTGAGCTGCCGCTCGGAATCGGTCGCGCGAATGAGCCGCTGCGCGCTCAGCTCCATGACCAGGCGCTGCGGCCGCTGCTCACGCGGAATGTCCGGCCTCTCTTCATCTTTCTTCTTTGCCTGCCGGCGCTCGATCATCGGCTGCTCGAACTGCTCGAAGAGCTGATGCCGCGACATCGTCAGCGTCGCGTACTGCGCGAGACGCGCATCGATCGCGCGATCCGAGATGCGTTCCGGGTGCAGCTGCTGGTCAACCCACTGGCTGACACCCAGCTGCATCACGCGCTCGACGTCTCCCGGCCGTGCGCCGAAGCCGAGGCGGTCGAGCACATGCTGCGCACGCTGGCGCTCGGTGAGTTTGTCGCTCGATGCGGAGAGGAGCAGGAGCGCGGAGGTGAGCGCGAGCGCTGGAACGTGTTTCATGGAGGTTGGACGGGCCTCGCATGAATCGCGTTTACGCGCGCTTCCAGTGGAGGAGGAACTACCTCGGCACCAGCCACCCGTCTTCCACACGCGCGTCGAATCCGAACAGCTCCCCCACGACGTCCGCCCGCATCACCTCTACAGGCGTCGCATCGAGCGCAACCCGGCCTTCGCGCATCACAATCATCCGATCGCTGTATGCGGCCGCCCAGTTGAGATCGTGCGATGCGAACACGACCGTGCAGCCGGTGCGATCGACGATCTCGCGCAGAAGCTTCGAGAACTGCTGTACGTGTGCGATGTCGAGCGCTGCGAGCGGCTCATCGAGCAGAATCACGCGGGGCGTTCCGGCGAGCACGCGCGCCAGGAACACGCGCTTGCGCTCGCCGCCGCTCATCTCATCGAGATAGCGATCGGCGAGATGCGCAGCATCGCAAACCTCGAGTGCGTGGCGCGAGGCCGCGTAGTCACTCTCCCCTTCCCACGCGAAGCGCGTGAGAAACGGGGCGCGGCCGGAAAGCACGACTTCGCGCGCGCGCATCGGAAAGGCCGGTTCCGCCTCTTGCGGCAGATAGCCCACGCTGCGCGCATATTCTTTCGCCGGCCAGTCGCGCAGCGCGCGCCCCTCGTACGTTGCCGCCCCCGCTGAAGGTTGCTGGACGCGGGCCGCGATCTTCAATAACGTCGACTTGCCCGAGCCATTCGCGCCGGCGAGGGCGATCAGCTGATTCGGCTCGAACGCGACAGTGACGCGCGATAGCGCCTCTTTCTCGCCGTACGCGAACGAGACATCGCTCAACGCCAGCGTCACCGGCTCCTCCTCAACAAGGAGAGAAAGAAGGGCACGCCGAGCAATGCGGTGAATGCACCGATCGGCAACTCCGTCGACGGAATCACGATGCGCGAAAGCAGATCGGACAGCACGAGCAACGACGCCCCGCCGAGCGCGCAGAGCGGCAGCAGATAGCGAAAGTCGCGGCGCCAGATCAAACGGATGAGATGCGGTACGAGCAGACCGACGAAGCCGATGATGCCGCTTACCGCCACTGCGGCACCGGTGATGAGCGACGACACGCCGAAGCCGATCCACTTCACACGCTCGACATCGACACCGCGCGAGCGCGCGTCATCCTCGCCGAATGCGAGCATCCGCAGATCGTTCGCGACGAACGCGAGCACGATGAGCGCGAGCAGCAGAAGAGTGGCGACGAGCGCGACGCTGTCCCACCGCGCGCCGAAGAACGTTCCCATCATCCAGCGGAGCGCGGCCGTGACGTCGTTCGCGCTCGACATCGAGAACGCGAGCAGGATGATCGCGGAGAAAAATGCATTGAGCACGAGCCCGGACAGCAGCAGCCGCGTCGGGTCGAGATGATCCCGCCGCTGCGCGAGCGCGAAGACCGCAGCGGTCGCCGCACATGCGCCGATGAATGCAACCGCGGGTACGACACCGCGATGCGCGGCGAATCCGAACGCCGTCGCTGTTGCCGCCCCCGCGGCCGCACCGCCGGAGACGCCGAGAATGAACGGATCCGCGAGAGGATTGCGAAGCAGAGTCTGGAAGGTGACGCCCGCAACCGCCAATGCCGCTCCGACAGCCGCAGCCAGCATCACGCGCGGCAGCCGGATGCGAAAGAGAATCGTGCGCGCGGTCTCATCGCTCCACGAGATGGAGGTCGCCCCGAGCGCGATGCCGAGGGCAATCGACGCGAGGAGCAGGACGAGGAGAAACAGCGTGGCTTTTTTCACTTCTGCAGGTCGAGTATCGCATTCAGCTGGCGCGCCGCCTCAACGACTCTCGGCCCCGGCCGCTCGAACGTCCCTTCATCGACTCCGATCAAACGGGCATGCGCGGCGACTCCCGGAGCTCTAACCAGCAGCTGCTGCATCGCCTCAGGCGTCACGGATGGCTGCGGATAGAGAATGATGTCCGGCGGATTCGCGACGAGCGACTCGAGCGAGTATTGCGGCCATCCCTTCACGGGCGCGGCATTCGCCGCACCGCACAACTCGACGAGATCGCCGACGAACGTGTCATGCCCCGCGACATAGATCGGATCGGTCCAGACGACGAACAGCACGCGCGGTGGATGCGCCCGCGTGCGCCGCTGCTCCGCAATGCGATCCTGCAGTTTCCTGACGTACACCGGCACATCGAGCACGCCCACGAGACCGCCGACGATTCCAACTGCGCCCGGCACTTCCGACAAGCGATCGGTTTTCACCCAGACGAGCGGGATCTCCGCGGCACGTAGCGACGACTCGAGCCCCGGCGGTTTCGATGAAGTCGACGCAAGCACGAGGTCGGGCCTGAGCGCGATGATCTTCTCGATGTTGGGCTGCGTGCCGCCGACCTTCGTCAGGTTCTTCGCTGCTGGTGGATAGTCGGAGAAATCATCCGTTCCGATGAGCCGCTTCTGCGCCCCGGCGAAGAACAACATCTCGGTGATGTTCGGCGCCAGCGAGACGACGCGCTTCGAGTCGGGTAGCGCGAGCTTCTCTTCGTTTTCACCACAAGCGAATACGAAAACAAGCAGGGCGCAAACGAAAACGCGGCCCAGAGGCCGCGTCGTGATCAGTCCCATCAATGAGTCAATCGAGGATTCGCTACGACTCGCCGCCTTCATCGTCGTCCATGTCATTGGCGACGCCGAGGCGGGTGCAGGCGGCGGAGTACATCTGCTTGGACGCGTTAATGGCGTTCTGCAGCTCCGCGATCCGGTCCTTCACCTTGGCAAGCTCTTCCTCGATCTGGTCCTTGAGATCACTGATCTCCTGCTTGGTCACCGTGAGGGTCGTCTCGTAGAACTTTTTCTGTTGATCAGTCAGGACAGCCATTGTCCAACACCCTCCAAAATCAATTTGTGATTCGAACTATTCGAGCCGAAGCTCGCGGATTATAGCTTGAACTCCACCGGGACGGTCGTCCAGGACTTCACCTTGACCCCGTCCTTCGTCGGCGCCGAGAACGTCGAGCGTTTCACGATCTCCTCGGCTGCCTCATTCAGACCGACAGGACGGTTGATCGGACGGAGCACTCTCACCTCGAGAACCTTCCCGCTCTCCGAGACGAGCGCGCTGAGAATGACGATGCCTTCCACCTTCTGCAGTTTCGCGAGCGGCGGATAAGGAACCGCGCCGCGACGGATCATCTTCGCCGAGACGAGTCCGTCCGTACCGGCAGGAACGAGATCTCCTTCATGCACGGCTGCTGCGGCAGGAGCCGGCGCCGGCGCGGGAGCCGGAGCCTGTGTCTGCGTCACCGGCGGCTGGACAGGAGCCGGAGTTGGTTGCACGGGCGCTGGAGCGGGAGCTGCAGCTTGCGTCTGTGTCACTGGCGGCGGCGCGGCCTGGGCGACCGTCGTCGGAGCAGGATGCGGAGCCTGCGTCGTTGTCGCGGGTGCAGCGCCTGGTTGGGCTCCAGCCTTCGCCTGCTGTTCGAGCTTGAGGCGATCGGCGGCGAGACGGCGATCCACTTCCGCCTGGACCTTCGACGGATCGAGCGTGGGGGCTTGCGTCGTCGTCGGAGCACTCGTCGTCGCTGTGGTTGTGGTTGGAGCCGCTGTCGACGCAACCGGTGCGGCAGTCGATGCGGCAGGCGTTCCGGCCGGCGTGGACTTGCCTTTCATGAAGAACCAGCCGAGGCCGATGAGGATCACGACCGCGGCCGCGATGGCGATCGGAACGATTGGCGCCTTCTTTTCTTCCTCATGCGCCATGAACGATGGAGTTGCGAGAGCCTCTTGCGCCACGGGAGCGGCCACCGGCGCCGGCGCCGGAGCGATGGCGACTGGTGCGGGCGCTGGAGCAGGCGTCTTCACAGGTGCAGGTGCGGGCGCCGGTGCGGGCTCGGGCTCGAGCCCCGGCATCACCGGTTCCGGGCTCCAGATGCGATGCATGTAGATCGCGAGGTCGGCGCTGGTCGGCGTCGGTTTGAAACTGTAGAGGACGGCGTCGAGATCGCGCGCCATTTCGCCCGCGGTCTGATAGCGCTTCGCCGCATCCTTCTCCAACGCCTTCTGAACGATCTGGTCGATATCGGAGGTGACTTCGTCGTTGATCTCCGATGGGAGCACGACGCGCGCTTCGCGCACCTGCTCGAGGATCGAGAGCTCGTTGTCACCGGTGAAGAGCTTGCGGCCGGTGAGCATCTCGAAAAGCACGGTCGCGAGCGCGAAGATATCGGAGCGTTTGTCGATCGAGCGGCCCCAGGCCTGTTCCGGCGACATGTATTGCAGCTTGCCCTTGAGCGCACCGGCCTGCGTGTGCGAGGCCTTGAACGCGGCCTTCGCAATACCGAAGTCGCACAGCTTGATGTCGCCATCCTGCGAGACGAGCACGTTCTGCGGCGAGACGTCGCGATGAACGAGACTCATCTCCTTTCCCTCGAAGTCGTGCTTGCGATGCGCGTAGTCGAGCGCGGAGGCGATCTTCGATGCGATGAAGAGCGCGAGCTCGACCTGCATCGGTTGTCCACGTTCTTCTCCACGGCGAAGGATCGTTTTCAGATCGTACCCGTCGATGTACTCCATCGCGATGTAGTACGAGCTCTGAATCTTGCCGAGGTCGTAGATGTGAATGATGTTGTTGTGATTGAGCTGCGCGGCGAGCTTCGCTTCATCGATGAACATCTCGATGAAGTCCTGATTGTCGGAGAGATGCGGAAGGATCTTCTTGATCGCAACGATCTTCTGGAAGCCTTCCACGCCGCGCATGCGCGCCTTCCAGACCTCGGCCATGCCGCCGGTGGCGATCTTTTCGAGGAGCACATACTGGCCGAACTTCGTCCCGTCTTTCGGCTCTTCCTCGTCAGCGGCGGTCTTGCCGGAAGGCTGCGCGACCGGCTTTTCGGTGACGACTGCGCTCAGCTTCTCCGTCGTAAACGCGGGGCGTGCGCCGGTGGCAGGCTTTGCGGCAGCTTGCGGCGTTTGCGGTGCAGGCGCTGGCTTGGGTGCAGCGGCTGGTTGGGGAACCGGAACGCTGCCCGGCTGCGTGCGCGGGCGGGGATTGAGGCCGGAGAGCGTGTCGTTGAGCAGCTTGTCGAAGTCCGCCTGCTTCGACGGCTTCGCCTCGGCTGGCGGCTTGGGAGCGGCAGGTGGAGGCGGCGGAGGGGCCGGCGCAGGTTTCGGAACGGATTGTGTTTCCGCCTGAGTGGCAGCGGCGGCCGGCGCAGCTTCCTTCTTCCGGCCTGCCGGCATCACGCCAGCCAGAGTGTCCGCCAGCATCTTGTCGAGATCGTCTTTGGGCTTCATCGTTTTTTTCGCTCCGGTCGATGCAGGGCGTTCGTCGTCGAGCAGGTCGCCGAAGATTTCATTCGAGGTTAGCTGGCCTTCGGACACGCCGGGAGAAGGAGTATTGCGAACTGCAAACTCCGGATCCAGCTCCGGAGCCCATGTCTTGCCGGTGGCATCGGCGCGAACGCCGAGCATCTGCTGCACTTTCCCCAGAAACTCGCTTTCCGAATATGGCTTCGGAAGGATATCGGATGCGCCGAGGCGCTGCGCATCGAGTTTCGGACTCTTGCCTGTATAGCCGGAAACCGTGAGCAGAATCGGCGTGTCCTGCAGCGGCTTGCGCCCGCGGATCGCACGGATGAGCTCCGCGGTCGAGATCTTCGGAACGACGGAAGAGAGCACGATCAGCTTCGGCGAGTTGCCATCGAGAGCCCGCATCGCCTCTTCGCCGTCGCGTGCAAATGCGGTGACAAAGGGTTGCCCGGCGAGCGCCTGCCGCACTCGATCGGTGTACCGCGGCTCATACTCGACAACGAGAATGTTTTCAGGCATGTACAAATGCGCTCATGAAGGGGGATTGAGGTGACGATTTTGGCACAGGAGACAATAAATTAGAAGCAAGTGCTGAGTAGAGTACTGAGTACTGAGTTCTGAGTTCTGAGTAAAACCGCACTCGTCCTCCCACTCAGCACTCAGAACTCAGCACTCAGAACTCAGAACTCAGCACACACCATACTCGTCCTCCCACTCAGCACTCAGAACTCAGCACTCAGAACTCAGTCCACACTTGCATTTCCAAAAGACCTTCCCCATACTTCCCCCCGCACCTCGCACGACGATCTTGATGAGGGCACCCTTTGCCGGGCGTTTTTGAGAGATGACTCTCCGCCCCGAAATCGTCGGCTCCCGGGTATTCGGCAGGTGAAAAACTAAATCGTGTTTTTTTTCGAGTTCGCATGACACCAGAAGATCGCACCCCGCGTAAGCGGCGCCGGCGGAGACGCCGTCCGTCTGGCGAAGGACAGCCAGGCGCGACAGGCAACGGCGGACCGCAGCCAGGAAACGAAGCACAACCCTCCTCTCAGAACTTCCGGGATGGAGGAGGAGGACGGCGCCGTCGCCGTCAGCGCCACCGCCGCAATCGGGGCGGAGGCGGTCCGGTCTCGCTCGAGACCTCGGCGCCGATTCCGACCGACATCCCCGCCAGTGAGCTCTCGCCGGTTTCCGGCGTGCTCTACATCAAGGCGAATGGCGGCGGCATCCTCGTCAACTCCATCAACAACTATGCGCCGGCCCCGGGCGACGCAGTCGTCCCACGCTCCGTCGTCGAGAAGCTTCACCTGCAGGCAGGTCTGCTCCTCGGCGGCAACGCGCGCCGCGCACCGAACGGCAATCTCGAGATGATTGCGCTCGAGACCGTCGAAGGTGTTCCGCTCGAGGAGTATCGCGATTCGCGCCGTCCTTTCTCGGAACTGATCTCGATCGATCCGAATCAGCAGTTCAAGCTCGAGACGGAACCGGAGCGACTCACCACACGCGTGCTCGATCTGCTCTCGCCGATCGGCATGGGACAGCGCTGTCTCGTCGTCGCGCCGCCGAAAGCGGGCAAGACGACGCTGCTGAAGGACATCGCACACGGAATCAATCTGAATCATCCCGACGTGCTGCTCTTCGTGCTGCTCGTCGACGAGCGTCCCGAAGAAGTCACGGACTTCCGCCGCTCCGTCGAAAAGGGCGAAGTCATCGCGTCAAGCTCGGACGAAACAGCAGAGAATCACATTCTCATCGCCGAAGTCGTGCTCGAGCGCGCACGGCGACTGGTCGAGATGAAGAAGGATGTCGTCATCCTCTGCGACTCGATCACGCGCATGTCGCGCGCGTACAACAACGAGCAGCGCGGCTCGGGCAAGATCCTCTCCGGCGGTATCGACGCGCGCACGATGGAGAAGCCGCGGCGCTTCTTCGGTGCTGCACGGAATGCCGAGGATTGGGGCTCGCTGACGATCATCGCAACGGCGCTGATCGACACCGGCTCACGCATGGACGAAGTCATCTTCCAGGAGTTCAAGGGAACGGGCAACACCGAGATCGTGCTCGACCGCGGCCTCTTCGAACGCCGCATCTTCCCGGCGATCAACATCGCACAGACGGGAACCCGCAAGGAAGAGAAGCTTCTCACGCCGGTGATCCTGCCGAAGGTTCACACGCTGCGCCGCGCGCTGGCGGGCACCGATCCGATGACCGCGATGAAGATGCTGCTCGAGCGGCTGCAGAAGTTCCCGACGAACGACGCGTTTTTGAAGAGCTTTTAGCCGAGGTTACGCGGGCTCGCGGATACGCGGGCTCGCGGTGGCGGACCTGCCACGAAGCACATTGAATACCGCGAGCCCCCGTATCCGCGCAACTGCGCAACCCTAGATGTTTCCATCCCCCATCGCGCGATTCCGCGCTACGATACGCCACTACAATCCGTCGCTGATTTTGCGTCCGCGCATTTGGGACGCGACAGGGTCTTAGTTCAAATCAACCAGGAGGCTATATGTCCAATCGCCGTACTACGTCGATGCGAGGCTTTTTCGTCATGGCTCTCGCACTCGTATTCGCGCTGCCTCTCTTCGCGCAGGTAACGAGCGGCAACATCGCCGGCTCGGTCACTGACGCGTCGGGTGCAGCACTTCCCGGCGTTACCGTCGAGGCGGTTCACACCCCGACGGGAACGCACTATCAGACTGTTTCGGAAGCGAGCGGCCGCTACGTGATTCCGAACGTCAAGGTCGGTGGCCCGTACAAGATCACCGCCAATCTCGAAGGCTTCAAGCCGAGCGAGACCAAAGATGTCACCGTCAACCTTGGTGGGACGGTTGAAGTACCCGTGAAGTTACAGCTCGCAACGGTCACGGAGTCGATCACGGTCACGGCACGCACCGATGATGTGATCAATCCGAACAAGACCGGCGCGACCTCGACCGTGCAGGAGAAGCAGATCGAAACGCTTCCAACGGTCAATCGCAGCCTGCAGGATATGGCGCGTACGAACCCGTACTTCGTGGTCGGCGCGCAGGACGAGTCACAGACGGCGATGCAGGTCGCCGGCCGCAACAACCGCTACAACAACATTCAGATCGACGGCGCGGTCAACAACGACCTGTTCGGTCTCGCCGCAACCGGTACGCCGGGCGGCCAGGCGAACTCGCAGCCGATCTCGCTCGATGCGATCGAGCAGATTCAGCTCGTCGTCTCGCCGTATGACGTCCGCCAGGGCGGCTTCACCGGCGGCGGCGTGAACGCCGTCACGCGCTCGGGAACGAACAAGTTCTCCGGCTCGGTCTACGGCACGAAGCGCAACAAGAGCAGCGTCGGCAAGGAAGTGCCGTTCTTCAACAACGCCGACTTCAATGGCGGCAGCGGCACGCAGACGGGCATCTACAACCGTCCCATCACCGAGTTCAATTACAGCCAGTACGGCGGCCGCCTTGGCGGCCCGATCATGCAGGACAAGCTGTTCTTCTTCGTCAGCGGCGAGCGCAATCGCCGCACGGAGCCGGATGGCACATCGGCCGATGGCAGCACGCCGACGAGCTACGTCAGCTCGACGCAGGACGCGGCTTGTGGCGGCGTGCCGGGCTGCTCCGCAGCCAAGCTTCGCCAGGACCTCATCGGAAAGTATGGTTACGATCCGGGCGATCTCGGCGATATTTCCAAGCGTACACCGAGCAATCTCGTGTTTTTCCGTACCGACTTCAACGCGACGTCGAGCAATGCACTCACGCTTCGCCACAACTACGTGAAGGGCGAGACGCCGGTCGTTGCAAATCGCACAGGTTCTCAGTTCCGCTTTCCGACCTCTACGTATCTTCAGGCGAACAAGACGAACTCGACGGTCGCGCAGCTCAACAGCGTGATCTCGAGCTCGATGTTCAACGAGGCGCGCATCGGTTATCAGACGATCAAGGATCAGCGCACGCCCGGCGTCATCTTCCCCAGCATCGAGATCGGCGGCGCGAACCAGAACGCCACGCTCAATGCCGGCACGGAGCGTTTCTCGGGCGCCAACGCGCTCGATCAGAAGATCACCGAAATCACCGATGACTTCACGCTCGTCAAGGGCAACCACACGCTGGTGTTCGGTACACACAACGAGATCTTCAAGTTCAAGAATCTCTTCATGTCCGAGGCGTACGGCTACTACTTCTATCCGACCCTTGCGGCGTTCGAGAACCAGACGTGCGGCCAGGGCACTGGCAGCGCGAAGATCAATTGCGAATATCGCATCTCGTTCGCAACTGGCGCTGATCCGCGCCGCCCGACGCAGTTCGGCGCGCGGCAGTACGGCCTGTACGTGAATGATCAGTGGCACGTCAGCAACGACGTCACACTGACCGCGGGCCTCCGCTTCGACAAGCCGCACTTCGACGACACGCCGTCGGCCAACCCCCTGGTCACGAATGCGATCGGCTGGATCCACACGGACCGGCATCCGGGTGAAGACACCATCATCTCGCCGCGCGTTGGCTTCAACTGGAATCCGAATGGAACCGGTCACCAGCAGGTGCGCGGCGGCGTCGGCATCTTCGCCGGCCGCACGCCGTACGTCTGGATCTCGAATGCATACGCAGGAACCGGCGTCGAGCAGGTTGCTCTGGCGTGTCTCACGACGCAGGGCTGCAATGTGCCGGGATTCAATGCGGATCCGCTCAATCAGCCGAAGGCTGGCGCAGCGGGCGCAGTTCCCAGCGTCGACCTCGTCGATCCGAAGTTCAAGTTCCCGAAAGTCATGCGTATGACTCTCGGCTACGATCGCGATCTCTGGTGGGGCATCCGCGGCACCGCGGAACTGCTCTACTCGAAGACGATCTACGACGTCTACTACATGAACCTCAATGAGACGCCGAATGGCTTCAGCCCACTCGACTCGCGTCCCGTCTACAAGCGCTACACGTCGCAACTCGGCGATGTCACTTACCTGACGAACACCAACAAGGGCCGCGACCTCACCGAGACCCTGCAGCTCTCGCGTCCATTCGCGAACGGCATCAATCTGTCGGGCAGCTGGACGCACCAGAATGCGCTGTCAGCGTTCGAAGGGACCTCGAGCCGCGCGATCTCCAACTGGCGCTTCCAGCACAGCCAGGGCGACATCTTCCATCCGACGCTCGGCACGTCCGCGTTCGAGATCAAGGATCGCTTCACGCTGAATGCTACGTACAACCTGACGACCGGCCCGCTGACGCACTCGTTTGGTCTGTTCTACAACGCCCAGAGCGGCCGTCCGTACTCGATCCTCATGGGTTCGAGCGGAACTTCGGTCAACGGTGACAGCAACACCAGCAACGATCTGCTCTACATCCCGGGCAGCGGCAACTTGATCCTTTGCCCCGCCGGTGCGACCAACACTCCGACGGCCGCAGGACCCTGCTCAACGGGCTCGGGAGCAACACTCGTTTCCCTCAATCAGCTCGATCCCACGATCTTCGACAAGTACGTCAGGGCCGCGGGTCTCGATCCGACGAAGGCGCGCATCATCAACAAGTACGAGTCGAATGAGCCGTGGACCCGCCACCTCGACCTGCACTACGCGCTTGGACTTCCGGTCAAGACCGTGCGAACCGAAGTGACGTTCGACATCCTGAACCTGATGCACATGATCGATAAGAATGACGGCAACGTCTATTTCGTGTCGAACCAGAACACGACGCCTGTCACCTACCTTGGTATCGATCCGACGACCGGCAAGCCGGTTTACAAAGAAGGTTCGACGACCACCAAGGACGGCAAGATCACGGGCGAGCGCAACTTCGGTTCGCTCACCCCTGGCAAGCAGTTCTCCATCGGCAACCTCGTTTCCCGCTGGCAGATGCGCCTCGGTCTCCGCGTGTCGTTCTAACCAGCAACTGCACCAAACATGAAGGGCCGCTCGAACGAGCGGCCCTTTTTTGTTTGTGGTGTAGGACAGGCGCCTCGCCTGTCCTTCGAGTGTGAGCCGGACAGGCGGGGGCGCCTGTCCTACACCACGCTGCCGACGATGTCGTAGGGATGCGCGTCGGTGATCTCCACGCGCGCGAAAGCCGGCAGATCCTTCGGGAGCAGATCGATGCCGTCGTTGATGAGCAGGCGGCCATCGATCTCCGGCGCCTGTCCGACGATGCGCCCTTCGAGCAGATGCTCGGTCTCGTCGCACACGCCAGTCACGATCGCGTCGTAGATCTTGCCGACGCGCGACTCATTGCGCGACGCGGAGATCTTCTGCTGTAGCTCCATCAGCTTCGCGCGGCGGCGTTCCGCGGTCTTGCGCGTCGGCAGATCCTTCATTCGCTCCGCAAGCGTGTGATCCTCCGGCGAGAAGACGAACGCGCCCATCTGATCGAACTGCGCCCACTCGACGAAGTCGTAGAGCTCGCCGAACTCCTTCGGGCCTTCACCCGGATGTCCGGTGATGAACGTCGTGCGCAGCGAAAGATCAGGAACCAGCTCGCGCATCCGCGTCACCATCTCGCGATACTCGCGCGGAGAGCCGGGACGGCGCATCCGCTCGAGCACCGACTGTGACACGTGCTGCAGAGGGATGTCGCAATAGGACACGAAGCGAGGCTCGCGTCCCATCAGCTCGAACAGCGACCAGTCGAGCGAACCGGGATACGCGTAGAGGAAACGAATCCAGCGGAAGTCTGTCTCCGCGAGCAGCGTCTCGACGAGCTTCGTCAGACCGCTGGCGACGCCGAGATCTTCGCCATAGCGTGTGGTGTCCTGCGCGACGAGACAGAGCTCGCGCACGCCCTGCGTCTGCAGTTGCTGCGCTTCGCGCACCAGCGACGCAACCGTGCGCGAGCGGAACTTGCCGCGCATCTGCGGGATCGCGCAGAAGGTGCAGGGGTTCGAGCAGCCCTCGCTGACTTTCAGGTATGCATGCGCGTTGCCCTGTGCGAGCACGCGCGGCAGATCTTCGTAGAGACGTACCGACATCTTGCGCCGCGCCGGCGCCGCATCATCCACTTCGCCCGTCACCGCCTCGGTGATCTGCTCGAGATGATCGAGGCCGACGAAGGCATCGATCTCCGGGATCGACGTCGCGAGATCGGTCTTGTACTTCTGCACCATGCAGCCCGAGACGATGAGGCGCTCGAGGCCTTTGCCCTTCCGCTCCGCGACTTCGAGAATCGTGTCGATCGACTCCTGCTTGGCAGCGTCGATGAATCCGCAGGTATTCACGATCACGACATCGGCTTCGCCAAGATCATTCGTGATCCGGACCTCGGTGTCGGCCGCGAGCTGGCCCAGCATGATCTCGGCATCGACGAGATTCTTGGGGCAGCCGAGGGAGATCATCCCGACGCGGCGAATGGGCTTTTCAGACATTGGAAACGAGGGGAACAGCTGCAGGAGGCTCCATATTCTGCACTGGATCGCACAGGCGAGGGCGCCTGTGCCCTACCGGTAGCTATTTGAACACCGTCCGCCAGATCGATCCCTCCGGCCCATTTCGCAGCACATGCTGCCGGAGCGCGTGATTCATGACGACCGAGTCGAGCAGCAGCAATCCGTCGTCATCGCTCGTATCGGCGAGCGTCATGCCGAGGGCCTGCGTGACCTGCTCTACCGTTCGATTGTGCAGCGCGACGATCGTTGGCGACACAGGCTTCTGAGGATTCACTTCATGCGTCGCCGCGAGCGCTTCACCGCGCAGGATGTAGATCGCACACTTCTGCGATCGAAGCCATTCGAGGGCGGCGGCGAGCGTCAGCAGATGCCAGTTGCGATGACGGCGATAGATCTTCGCGATCGAGCGATTGCGATCGCCGGCCGGCTTGTAGACATTCGGCTGAATCTCCCAGATCAGCGAGAGCCCGGCGATCGCGTCGAACGTGCCGCTCGTCTCGCCGGCAGAACCGGGCATCGTGTGCTGCTGCCCGATCGACGTGCCGAGTGCGATCGCGTCGTCCATAGACGATGCGACGATGTCGAAGGAAATCGTCTCCTGCCGTCCGCCGTAGTGTGCGTTCCGGCCGAGCATGAGAATGCCTTCGGGCAGCGGCTGCACATCGGTGAGCAGCGTCGTCAGAGGACCCAGCGGCATCGCGAGTCCCGAGGCTCGCCCTTCGGCAACACGCGGGTGCCAAAGGCTCGGCGTCGGTGTTCCTGCGAGCCACTGAGGATGATTGCGCGTCAGGTAACGCTCGACGACGCGCGCACGGATCTGCGCCGTCTCTTCCGGCTGGAGCGCATCGAGGGTCGCCGACTGTTCAGCGAGATCGGCGAACACCTCGAGCACTTCATCGCCCATCGATACGTAGAGATCGAAGAGGGCTGCTTTCGTATCGGCGCGGATGCCATAAGCATCGAGTACACGCGCGATGTGAGCTGGAAATGACAAGCATCGTTCCCCCTCGCCCCGCGAAGCGGGGAGAGGGGCCAGGGGTGAGGGGCTACAGGCCGCGCTTCTTCGCGCGGATGTTCCGCCGGCTGCCCTTGCTCTTGCCGCCGCCGAATCCGCCACCGCCACGGAAGTCGTCGGAGTAGTCGCCACCTCCGCCGCCGAATCCGCCACCGCCGCCGCCAGCATAGCCACCACCACCGCCGCCGCCGTATCCGCCGCGGCCACCACCACCGCCGCCGAAGTTACGCGCACCGCCGCCGCCCCCAGCACCACGCGGGCGCTCCTCCGCGCGATTCACGCGCAGTGGACGGCCGCCGAGCTGATAGCCGTTGAACTGCTCGATGGCTTTTGTTGCTTCTTCTTCCGTCTCGTACTCGACGAACGCGAAGCCGCGCGGACGGCCTGTCTCGCGATCGTTCGGCATGAAGACGTCACGCGGCTTGCCGACCTGCGCGAACAGCGCTTCGACTTCCTCCCGCGTGGTATTGAAATTCAGGTTCCCTACAAAGACTTTCGCAGCCATGTTGTGGCGTGTCTCCTTCCGCGGTCCTTCCGCCACACTTGGCTTCCGGCCTCTCGCAGCGGGGAAGTGTATCGCGATTCGTGCCAGTGGTGGCGATCAGGCCGCGGAATCGGCCGTCCCGCAGAGAAGCCGCTCGCGCGTCCCATCGAGCAACTGCTGGACATCCGTCACTGCCGTGATGTCCTGCAGTCCGAGGCGGATGTCCTTGCCGTGAGGGATGCCGCGGGAGAACCAGCCGATCACCGTGCGCGCCTTGTGCAGCTTCCACTTGTCGGGCTGAGGTGCTCCATCGATCTTCCCGAGGTAGCGCTGCATCGCATCGATGCGATGCTCGACCTCGTTGCCTACGAGCGGCGTCCCCGCGACGTACGCCGCGATGTCGCGAAAGATGAACGGATTGTGCAGCGCCGCGCGGCCGATCATCACGCCATCCACACCCGTCGTCTCGAACATCCGGATCGCATCCGCCGCAACCTTCACATCGCCATTGCCGAAGACAGGGATGCCGAGGTTTGCTTTCACGTGCGCGATGTACTCCCAATCGCTCGCGCCGGTATACGCCTCGTTGCGTGTGCGCCCATGAATCGCGATCGAAGACACACCGATCTCTTCGAAACGCTTGAGCAGCGGAAGCACGTCGTTGCTCTCCCACCCTTTGCGCACTTTCACCGTGACCGGAATCTTCACGCGCTTGCGGATCTTCTCGACGACGCGCGCCGCCTTGTCGAAGTCTTTCAACATCGCGGAGCCCGCGCCGCTGTTGACGATCTTCTTCACCGGACAACCCATGTTGATGTCGACGATGTCGACCCCCTGCCGCTCGACGATCGCCGCGGCGTCGTCCATGCGATCGGGATTGCCGCCGTAGATCTGAATCGCCACCGGCCGCTCGTTCTCCGCGAACGTCAGCATCTGATGACTACGGTCGTTCTTGCGCGTCAGCCCTTCCGCCGAGATGAACTCGGAGACGACGAGTCCGACGCCGCCAAGCTCCTTGATCAGCGACCGATAGTACGTATCCGTCACCTCGGCCATCGGCGCGAGGGCGAGCGGCGGATCGATGAGCACGCCGCCGATGCTGAAGGTTTTCTCGAGAGGATTCATGCGCGTCGGAGGGATAACGCGCGTTGCGCGAGAACTGTTCCTGTGGGGGCACAGGCGCCCTCGCCTGTGCACCGAGCCGACAGGCGAGGCGCCTGTCGCCCCACAGGACTTTCAGCCGGCGATCAAGCCGTCCCCAGCTCGCGCACGAACATCCAGATCACCATCGCGACGCCGAGGATCCCGAATCCGATCATCCGCACGGCGGCGAACGGCCCGACGATCGTCGTTGCGTACACATACGACAACCCCGTGATGAGCGCCATCGACGCGACGAGAAGGTTGAGAATGCCCGTCTCTTCTTCCTTCGACGATGCGATGAGCAGCTGCCGCAGAAACGTGCGCGAGACGATCATCAACAGGATGAGCGACATCCACGACGCGAACGGTACCTCGCGCGTCGAGAGCAGAAAGTCGTATGCGCCATGGATTCCGACAGCCATCGGAAAAACGGTATTGAAGCCATCGCCCCGCGTGGCGCGCTTCCGCAGTGTGTCGAACACGGAGAGCGCAACGAGAGCCGTCAGCGACATGTGGAGAAAATTCGCGGTGAGAAATCTCGTCAGCGCGACGCTCGGTGGCGCCTCCATGAAATACGAGACGTTCTCTTCCGCGGCGAATCCGAGACCGACGAGCGCGCCGCACGTCATCGCCTCGATGCGCGAGCCGCGCCGCAGCAGTGTGGCCACGAGCGGCAGGAACAGAATCGCCTTCCAAGCCTCTTCGCGCAGACCGACACCGAACACGAAGTAGATGAGATCGGGAACGAACTGATGGAGCTCGCGAAAGGAGAAGACCGACTCCTCGACGTGGACGGTGAGAATCGTCGGATAGATGCTGAGGACACCGAGGAGGAAGGCGCCGGCGTAGAGCAGAGGGCGGCGCGCGACTCCGTCGTGAATGCGCCCCATGCGCGACGCCAGCACGAACCAGAGAGCCGCGGCCACCAGCGCGAGCACGACGGGCCAGGCAGTCACGCTGACATAGCCCGCGGGCCAGCACCAGAGGAGGATGCCGGGCCAGTCGCGGTCGTGCGATGCGAGATCGTAACGAAGCGCGGCATCGACGATCGACGCATAGCGCGGATCGCGCACGCGAGCCCGCACTTCTTTCCACTCGTTGTGATCGATCCAGATGCGGAGCGCGCGGCGCAGACTGCGCTTCGCATCGCGCGGAAACGCGAGCCCTTCGCGCTCGTAGCGTTGCGCCGCGACTTTCCACTCGTCATTCTTCGACGCGATGCGGCCGAGAATGTAGTTCGCGAACTGCACCGGCGGCTGGCTCTCGGACAGCCGGATGACTTCCGCCGGATCGGGCTTCTGCTCACCGTTGATCTGCGTCGCATACCAGAGTGACGCCATCGCCGCGACGCGGTGATCGTTCACCGTGGCGAGCAGCTTCTGAATGTCGTGCTCATTGACCGCCGTGACGACGGCGGTGTCTTCATCCTCTGCCGCGGCTTCGATCGTATCGACATGCGCATCGATGAACCGCAGCCAGGAGCGAACATCCGCCGGCTTTTTCTGCAGCATCTTCCATGCGAGCTGCTCGGCAGTCAGCGCATCCCCTTGATCCTCCGCGCGGCGGAACGACTCTTCGAGCGAGGCACTCCGATGCGCGCGAAGCTCGATGACAACGGCAGCCAGCACGGAGAGGAACGCGATCGCGACCAAGGGTCCCCACAGCGCTGCCATGCGCTTCAACCGCCGCTGCGTCCAGGGTGTCAGATTCTCGATCATCTCGTTGGCTGGCACACGTAGAACAGTTTCACCGCCTCCACATCGAGCGCCTCAGCTTCCCCGTAGGGATCGAAGGAAATCACATCGACAGGCGCGAGTCCCGCGTCGGCGAGCGACGCCGTGATCTCGCGCTCTTTCCACGCGCGCTGCTGATGCTGCTCGTCGATCTCGGCGCGCTGCCCGCCGGGCAGCGTCGCCCATCCCGTCACGCGCGCCAGCCCGGTGAGATCGCGCTTGCGATACGTCGTCGCGATCTCGAGGTGATAGTCCGGTCCGCCTGCCACGAACGGCTCGGCCATGCCCCAGATTTCAGGATAGATGTCGGGATGATTCACATCGAAAAAGAGAAACGACTCATGCGACATCAAGCGCCGCATCGACTTGAATGCGGCGACGAGATCATTGCGCTCGCGGATGTGATTGAGGCTGTCGTACAGACAGGTGATGCGCGCGAACGTGCCGCGCAGCGGCAGCGCTCGAAAGTCGCCGGTCACGAGCCGCTGCGAACGCGCGCGCGCGATCGACAGCATCTCGATCGACGCGTCGATTCCCGTCGAGTGCCAGCCGCGCTTCGCGAAGTACTCGAGCGCGAGACCTGTGCCGCAGGCGATGTCGAGATGCGTCTTCTCGATCGTCGGGCGCTTGGCGAGCTCCTGGTCGAGCACCTTGCGCGCCGCGGTGAAGAATCGCTTCCCCAGCGCCTCATCGTATGCATACGCGAACGCGGCGTATGCCTCGCGTCTCGTGCTCACTCGGACGGCCAGCGGTAGAAGCCTTCTCCCGTCTTCTTTCCGAGCTTGCCCGCCGCAACCATGTCGCGGAGCACCTGCGGCGGCTCGAAGCGCGGCCCCAGAGTCGTGGCGAGATATTCGGCGATGCCGAGACGGACATCGAGACCGACGAGATCCGTAAGGCGCAAGGGTCCCATCGGATGGTTGTACCCGAGCTCCATGGCGCGATCGATGTCCTCGGCACTCGCGACGCCCTCTTCGAACATACGAATCGCTTCGAGTCCGATCGCGACACCGAGTCGCGAGGTCGCGAAGCCGGGAGAGTCGCGGACGATGATCGGTGTCTTCCCCATCTTCTCGGCGACTTCGCGGACGGTGTTCGTGGTGTCGTCGCTCGTCCGCTCGCCGCGCACGATCTCGATCAGCTTCATCACGTGCGGTGGATTGAAGAAGTGCATCCCGACGAAGCGATCGCGGCGTTCCACGCTGCCGGCGAGCTTGCTGATGGAGATCGAGGAAGTGTTCGACGCGAGGATCGTCTCTTCGTCGCAATAGAGATCGGCCTGTGCGAAGAGATCGTTCTTCAACTCGAAATTTTCAGGGACCGCTTCGATGATCAGCTCCGCTCCGCGCGCGGCCGGCTCGAGATCGGTGGCGAGATGAAGGCGCGCAAGTGCGAGCGCCGCGTCGGTCTCGGTGACCTTCCCCTTCTCGACGCCTTTCTTGAAGATCGACTCGATCGAGGCCTTCGCAGCATCGAGCGCCGCGGAGTCGACGTCGTGGAGCACGGTGTCATAGCCGGCAAGCGCCGCGAGGTACGCGATGCCGCGCCCCATCGTGCCACTGCCAATGACTGCAATCTGGCGAATCATGGGGCGGGAGTGTAGATGGGGTCAGGTCGAAAGTCGAAACTTCCTTCCACTGATGGTAGAAGCTACGCAGCAGTTATGGTCAGATTCAACTCGAACCGGCGCGATTCGGTAGAAAACGCTACGCCAGGTAGACGTAACTTTCGACTTTCGACCTGACCCCATCTAGACCGCGCGCATCGCCAGCTTCAGGATCTCGCGATGCGTGAAGTAGTTCACGGCGGGATCGTCGAGATGGAAGCTGTACGTGAACTTGTCCTCGTTGTCGGCGATGAACATGAACTTGAAGTAACGGTCTTCGCGCCCCTCGGCGAATTCCTTCACGTTCGGTGAAAAGCCGTCGTCTTCCGCGACGGACAGCACGCGGTACAGCTTGTGCGGACTGATCGGCAGATCCTCGGGCGGATAGTGGATGAACTGAATCGCGTAGATCTGCTTCGGATCGATCTCGCGCTGCGGGTAGTGATCCGCCGCACCTTCCGCCGCCGCGCCCGTGAACCACGTCTCCTCTTCCTTGAAGAGGACGAGATTCGCGGAGTTCTCCGTCATCGGCACGAGCCCGCGGTCGAGATGCACGTGCTGCTCGGGATCCGTCGCATCGCGCAACTGCGAGAGCAGATCGATCAGATACTGAATGCCTTCCTTCGTACCGGTCAGCGCGATCTCGTCGTCATCGTCGGAGATCCAGACGTCGAGCCACGAATCCTTCGGCACTTTGACGCGGTTCTCGAGCGCATCGAAGCTGATGGCTTGAAAACCGAGGCGTTCGGCGGCGGCTTTGAGGAACTCGTCGCAGTGAGGATCGTTGATCAGATGCTCGCGCGCATAGTCGATGGCCGCCTCGTACGCCCGCTTGCGACCGAAGTCATGGCTCAGGTCGAAGGGCCTGATGAGCTGGTCGAGAATCTGTGCGTGACGTTCCGCGGGTCGAGACATGAGTGCCGCCTACAACGACATCGAATCTATCATATTCCGGCAGCCTCACCGGTCACGCGCGGGAAGTGGAATCACTGTTTTCTCCAGCTTTTCCGCCCCTCGCATGACGACGAGCGTGGAGGTATTCCCGATCTCGTTCTCGGTCAGGAGCCGGTGAAGATCGTCGACGCTGCGGACGATGGCAGCACCGAACGAAACGATCACATCACCTTCCCGCAATCCGGCCCCGGCTGCCGGGCTGTCCGGCTCGACTGCCACGACGAGCACTCCGCTTTCATTCTCGATCGCGTGAAAGCGAATCACGCGGCGATGCAGCGGAACCGTCTGGCCCGCGACGCCAATGTAGCTGCGCACGATGCGGCCATCGCGAATCAGACGCGCCGCGACGAAGCTCGCGGTGTTGATGCCGATGGCGAAGCAGATGCCCTGCGCGTGCGCGATCACCGCAGTGTTCACGCCGATCACATCGCCGTTCGAATCGACGAGCGGCCCGCCGGAGTTGCCGGGATTCAGTGCGGCGTCGGTCTGAATGACGTTGTCAATGAGACGCCCGCTGCGCGCTCGCATCGAACGGCCGAGGGCACTGACGACGCCGGCGGTGACGGTGCATTGAAAGCCATACGGATTGCCGACGGCGATCGCGAGTTGTCCCGGCTTGATCGCCGAAGAATCGGCAAGCGTGGCCGCCGTCTGTTTCGGTGATGAGATGCGAAGCACGGCGAGGTCGCTGTGCGGATCATCGCCGGCGAGTGAGGCGCTGTATTGCACGCCATCGGTGGTCGTGATGTGCGTGGAAGCCGCGCCGTTCACGACGTGACTGTTGGTGAGGATGAATCCGTCGGGCGTGAAGAAGAAGCCGGAGCCGTGGCCGGTGTTGCTTTCGACATTGACAACCGCGGGAGTGATCCGCGCAGCGGCGGTCGTGACAGCGTTGGAGTAGGCGTCGAGGAGAGTCGCGCTCATGACTAATGGTGGCGCGGTGTTTCGCTCAACGCACTAGCCGAAAGGTGAGGCAGCAGGAGCGGGCCAACCTGCCGCCTGTCCGAGCTACGCGCGCTCTCGTGTCTTCCAATCCTTGTCCATATCCGCGAGGAACGACGCGAGATCATCGGCGTGCTCTTCCTCCACTGCGAGAATCCCCTCCAGCATGCGGCGCGTCGTGATGTCGTTGTCGCCGATGTAGCGAATCATGTCGGTGTAGGAATCGATCGCGACGCGTTCGGCGATGAGATCTTCCTTGATCATGTCGAGGAGCGTCTGTCCTTCCACGTACTCCGAATGTGAGCGTGAAAGCAGTCCATCGGGACTGAAGTTCGGCGAGCCGCCGAGCTGCACGACGCGTCCCGCGATCGCATCGGCGTGACCCTGCTCTTCATTCGCATGCTGCAGGAACTCCTGCGCGATCGGATCGGAGTGAATCCCCTGCGCCATGAAGTAGTGCCGCTTGTAGCGAAGCACGCAGACGATCTCCGTCGCCAGCGCGTCATTGAGCAGCTTGATCACCGTCTCGCGATCGCCGCGATAGCCCTCGGTGACTGCACCTTCTTCGATGTGCTGCCGGGCTCGGCGGCGCAACTCGACGACGTCGGTCAGAAACGGCTTGTCAGTCATGCATCCCTCCGACTGATGAGCCTTTCAGCGTTCGTGCCCAAACCTCGTTTCCGCGGCATCGTACGTCCGGCCGCGCCAATGGAGCTGCCTCCGAAACCCGGTCAGCCACGTGGAGCGGAAGAAGATCCAGAACCAGATCGCAGTCGTGAACGGATGGAGAAAGAGCGCACTCCACATCGGATAGCGAAGCGAGCGGAAGAGGATCGCACGCGTCACGCTGATCACGATCACCGTCGCGATCGCATAGGGGTTGCCGAGCAACGCAAGCGGATACGGCAGGAAGTGCCCGACGAAGGTCAGCGCGAGCGTGAGGAATGCCACGGCATAGTTGCGGCCGAAGACGGAGAACGCATTCTTCGTGAAGCCGTCGATGATCTCCCCCGCACCGTGATACATGCGCAACCCGACGAACTCATCGGCGCGGACAGTTTCCGTCCGTTTGCCATCCTTGCGCAGGCGGCGCGCGAGACCGACGTCATCGACGACCGCATCGCGCAGCGCGACGTGGCCGCCCGCCTCGTCGTAATCGCGGCGATACACGAGATTGCCCGGACCGCCGCCAACGGCGAGAAAGGCGATCTGCTTCCGCTCGCCGATCCACGTCGGGATATACGTGAAGAGCGACAACGCCAACTGCGGCATCGCTGCGTTCTCCCAAAAGCCGTGCATCTCGAAGCGCGGCAGCAGCGAGAGCATCGAGACCTTGCGGCGCTGCAGATGCGCGACTGCTGCAGTGATCGCCCCTGGCTCGTACACGACATCGGCATCGACGAAGAGCAGCAGCTCCCCTTTTGCGCGCAGTGAGCCCTGGTGCAGCGCCCACGGTTTTCCGAGCCATCCCTCAGGTTTTTCGTCACCGTGAATGACGATCAGCCGAGGATCGTCGATCGAGGCGAGGAGCTGCGGCGTGGTGTCCGTCGAGCGATCGTCGACGATGATGACTTCGAGGGCGCCGTAGTCCTGTGCAACGAGTGCGCGCACCGTGCGCTCGATGACGCGCTCTTCGTTGCGCGCGGGGACGATGACGGAGACGAGAGGTGTGGGACAGGCACCCTCGCCTGTCCGGAGCTTTGGCAACAGCCACAAATTAAAAATCGTCCTCGCCAGGGCCATGACCCATAAGACGAGGACGACGATGGAGATCGCGTTCGTAGTTGAGAAAGTCTACGCGTTCCCGACGCGGCGCTGCGCTTCGAGCACGAAGGACGAGTCGGGATACTCGGTCACGATGCGCTTGTAGGCGTCGCGCGATTTGTCTGCGCTGCCCATCGCTTCGAATGCGTGGGCCTGCAGCGCGAGCAGTGCATCGGGCGGAAGAACCTGCTTGTCCGTCTTCTTCAGCTCGCCGTCGAGCTCGTCGACGACCTTCTGCCCTTCGCCGCTGTCGATGCGGATCTGGTAGAGATCGTAAAGTGCCGTCTGCGCGAGGATGTTGCTCTTGTGCTCGCTGACGAACGATTCGAGCAGCTTGCGAGCTCCAGACATGTCGCCCTTGCTGGCCTGAATCCGGGCGAGGTACATGTTGGCAATGTCGGCGGCATTCGATCCGCCGAATTTCGCCTGCACATCCTTGAATTCTTTCTCAGCCGCGGCGTTGCGCTCGGCCTCGGTGTGGAACTTCGCATCCGGTGCAGTCGCCTGGCCGGGCTGCGTCGCAATCAGGGGTGAATCCATCGTGGTGATGGCGGAGGCGAGAGCCTCCTGCGCCTTCTGCTCGCGGTTCGAGCGATAGAAAAGAACGCCGTAGACCAGCACGGCGGCGACGAGGAGCCCGCCGACGATGCCGATGAGAAGGCGCTGGTTTTCACGAGCGCGGGTCGAGAGTGCGCCGACTTCGTCGACGAACTTGTCATGTTTGAGCTCTCTGCGATGCTGACGATCCATAGGTGGAAACGGCCTCCAGTGAAAGTGCGTGAGGGTACCAGAAAGTTGGTAATTTCGCGCGAGAATCTAGGAATTCCCAGGGGCGGATGGGACGGATAGGACCGATAGGACAAATCCCATCGTCCCGTCCGTCCCATCCGTCTCATCCGTCCTATAATTTGGTGAAGAAGTCGCCGCTGCACACAGGGCACTCTGTTTGCACTCTAGCGATTTCCAATCGTGCCATTCCTCAGGAGCAACATGACCGCGCGGGCCACACTGGCAACGGCTTTCGTCCTCGTACTCGCACTCCCGAACTTCGCCTCCGGATCGCACCAGAACCGCGCCGACGAACCGGGAGCGACGGTGCTCTGCTATCACATCGTCGAATCTCCGCACGATCCGCGCATGGAGATCAGCGCCGAAACGTTCGTGCAGCAGATGGACTACCTGGAGATGACCGGCTACACCGTCATCCCCCTGCGCGATCTCTACGACTACGTGGCTGGCAAAAAAGAATCGTTGCCGCGCCGTTCGGTCGTCGTCACGATCGACGACGGCTGGCGCTCCACCTACACTCAGGTCTTCCCCGAGATGAAGAAGCGGCACTTCCCGTTCACCGTCTTCATCTATCCGCGCATCATCGGTCAGACCTCGTACGCCCTCACCTGGAAGCAGGTGAAGGAAATGGCCGACGCCGGCGTCGACATTCAGAGCCACTCCTACTCGCATCCATTCCTCACGCGACGCCGCCACTCGTCGCTCGATGACAAGCAATACTCCGAGTGGCTGCACCGCGAGCTGGTCGAGAGCAAGCGCGTACTCGAAAAGGAGACCGGGCAGAAGGTCTCATTCCTCGCCTACCCCTACGGCGACTTCGATCACCATCTCACCGCCGCAGTCTCCGACGCCGGTTACTCGGCCGCGCTCACCTGCGCTTACGGCCGAGTGAAGCAGGGCTCGGATCCGTTGCGCATGAAGAGGATGGTCGTCGACAAGCAGATGGACTTTGCCACCTTCCGCCATTTTCTCGGCGCAGGCCAGATGCCGATCGAACGAGTCGCGCCGCTGCCGGGTCAGATGTTCGATCCCGCGAAGCCGGTCGTGCAGGCGAAGATCCCGAACTACAAGTCAATCGATCCGAAATCCGTCGGCACCGCGCTGATGAGCATCGGCACCGTTCCCTACACATACGATCCGAAAGACGGCTCGATCACGCTCACGCTTCAGAGCGTCGTCTCGAATCTGAAAGGCAAGTACCAACGCGCCCTCGTCTGGGCGAATGACGTCAAAGGCCACCGCGTCGAGGCCTCCTGGACATTCAAGATGCCGGGCGCAGACGACGTCAAGCCGGTTGCGAATCCGCTCGACCCGGCGGTGTGCCCGCCGCCCTCGAAGCCGGTCGACGATCCTTCCGCCGTACCGCTGCCCTCGGAGATCGCGGTTCCCGCCGGTGCCGCGATCATCACGCACGCGGGTGCAACGAATCGTTAGACGCCGATAGGTCGCGCGGATTCGCGGGCTCGCGGGCTCGGCGGGGTGGATGGCTCTACAACCGCGAGCCTTCGCAACGGCGTAACCGCGCACCTCTTCTACGGCAGCTCGATCTCCGGATCCTCTTCGCGCTCGCGATAGAGAATCACGATCTTCCCGATCGAGCCGGCAATCTGCGAGTCGGTCGCCTCAGCGAGCCGCTGCGCCAGATCCTTCCGTGACGACGAATCATCCGTATCGATCCGCACTTTGATCAGCTCGTGCGCGGCCAGTGACTTCTTCGTCTCGTTCACCACCGTCTCGCGCAGGCCCGCGCGCCCGAGACGGACGATCGGCGACAACGGATGAGCCAGACCCTTGAGGTACTGCTTCTGTTTCGGTGTGAGCACAGCCATGCGCGGATCGTACTGGCAATCGCTGTGCAAAGCGAACGCATCATGCGAAGCACCTCTCTCTTTCTCTCTCTGCTCCTCGTCGCCGGCGTTGCAAGTGCACAAACCTTCGAGATCGGGCCTCGAGTCAGCAACTACTCCTCGCATCTCGACACCGACTTTCTCGCGCTCCGTACCGGGCGAGTCTCTTCGTACGGACTCGTCGGCAGCTATCAGAATGGCGGCTTCGTACTCGACTGGATGTACGACCACGATCCGCAGAACGGCATCAGCCTGACGGACGTGATCATCGATGTCGGCGACTACGAGCGCGATCGCGGCGAGGCCACAGTCGGCTACCGCATCCTCCCCGGCCTCGATCTGCAGGGTGGTGTACGCCTCGACGACATTCGCGTCGGCGGCATTTCCTTCCTCGGCAACTCGATCGCCAACGACCTCAGCATCGAGCATCAGGCGATCGTGGCCGGCGCGAAGTTGCACACGCCGACCGGCGGTCCCGCCAGCTTCTACATCCTCGGCCGCGGCATGATGGGAAATGCAAAGTTCCGCGATGGCTTCCACGAAGACGCCGACACGACCGGCTACCGCGCCGAAGCCGGCATCCCGATCCGCCTCGGGCAGTCGAATTGGTTCGTCGTTCCGGGGGCGGAGTACGAGCACATCGAGGCGAAGGACATCGGATTTCGATTGAACACGAATCGCGCGTTCTTGAACTTCGTCTACTCGACGCGACCGTAGGGGGTTCGCGGGCTCGCGGATACGCGGGCTCGCGGTCCACCCCGCCGGGCCCGCGAACCCGCGAGCCCTCGTGCCCCCCTATCTCGCCTGCTTCGCCCGCGCGATGAACTTCGCCGGCTCTTCGAATCCTGTGAGCCGCAGCGGCGCGATCTCCTTGCCGCTTGCGTCGAGGAAGATCACGGTCGGCACACCGGCGATGCCATATTGCTTCGTCAGCGCGATCGTCTTCGGGTCCTCGGCGGCGGTGAGGTTGGCCTTGACGCGCGTGAAGCGATCGAGCTCGTCCGCGACGCTCTTCTCATTGAACGTCTTCTCGTCGAGCTCCTTACACGGCATGCACCAGTCCGCATAGAAGTCGATGATCACAGGCTTGTGCGCGGCTGAAGCCGCGGCGAGCGACTGCGCGTCGTAAGCATCCCAGCGCAAGCCGCCTTCGTGCTTTTTCGGAATCGCGAACGCGGCGCCTGCAACGAGGAGCAGCAGCGCGATCGCGAGGCGAAGAGCGCGCGCGCCCTCTGCCCGCGATGCGAAGAGAAAGATCGCGCCGATCAACAGGCTCGCCGCGACGCCGTAGCGGAACCAGGTGTCGCCGATGAGAGGACGAAGGAAGTAGAACGCCATCGCGATGAGCACGAAGCCCATCGCCTTCTTCACCTGCACCATCCACATTCCGGAGCGGGGAAGCGAGCTCGCGGCCGACGAGAAGATGCCCAGCATCAGATACGGCACGCCGAGACCGAGGGCCAGGACGAAGAACATCAGGAACCCGAGAAGCGGCGAGCCAAGCTGCGCAACGAGCGCGATCAGCGAGATGACGAACGGACCGACGCAAGGCGCCGCGACGATCCCGATGAGCAGTCCCATCACGAGCGCTCCTGCAAGACCAGCCTGACCGCCCGAGCGATTGCTGATGAACCGCGGCACCGTGATGTCGAACAGGCCGAACATCGACGATGAGAGCACGAGCATCAGGAGCGCGAAGAAGATGAGCACAGCCGGCAACTGCAGCCATGCACCGAAGAGCCGGCCCGACAGCGCAGAAAAAACTCCGAGCGTCGAATACGTGATCGCGATGCCGAGAACATAGAGCGTCGATAGGGCGACGCGATGTCCGCGGCTGCCTCCGCTCTGCGTGCCGAAGTAGCCGATCGTGATCGGAATCAGCGGATAAACACACGGCGTGAGATTGAGCGCAAGTCCGAGGACAAACACGGCGAGCAGCGTGAGAGGCAGTCCGCGCTGCGCGAACGTGCCGCCGATGTTGCTCGAGAAGAGATTTGCGTTCCTGGGGGCGTCCGTGAGCTTCGTGAAGTTGGTGCCCTGGGCCGCGGGAGATGCCGATTGGACAGGCGGGGGCGCCTGTCCTACGCCGAACTCGACGGTGGCGTTCTTCGGCGGCAGACACACCTTGTCGTTGCACGACTGATAGTGCAGCGTCGCGTTGATCGTCTTCGCGCCGGCCTTCAGCTTCGCGGTGAACGGGATCTGAATCGTTCCCTGGTACACCGCCATCTGCGAGCCTGCGCTGAACGTGAACGTCTTCACTTCGTGCGGCGGGAACTTCGCCTCGACGAGCTCTGCATTCTCGAGCTTGAGCGTCGTCGGAATCGAGAACTGATCGAGGGGCGTCGCGGAGTTGATGTGCCACGTCGGCGCGATCTTCGCGACGATCGTGCCCTGCACCGTGTCGCCGGTCTGGGACTGCACGCTCCCTTCGAGCGTGACCTGCGGCGCCGACGTGTCGAGGCCTCCGCCAAGTGGCGTCAACTGCGCCGCGAGCGGCAGCGAGACTAGTAGCGAGAGGAGAAGATTCGCCGCCCGCTTCACTGCGCTTTTCCGGCCGACAGACGGCGTTCGAGATCGGGAAGAATCATTTCGACATTCGGCATGAGCGTCGAGTTCGGGAAGTTCTGCTTGAACCTTCGCAGCTCGTTCGTCGCGCCGAGAATGTTGCCCTGCTCCATGTAGACCTGACCCAGCAGAAGGCGCGAGCGCTCATAGGCCTCACCCTTCGTCTGCACTTTCGCGAAGGCGTTCACGGTCTTGATCGCCGCGTCGTATTTCTTCTGCATGATCTGCGCGACGGCGAGCTCGTAGTACGCCTGATCGCGGATCGCGGCCGGCACACCCTTCTCCGCCGTCAGCGCCTTCAAGCGAGGCTCGCTGTCAGCCAGCGCAAAACGCTGCGTGAACTCGCGCGCCAGATCGAGCCGCTTCTGATAGTCCTTCGCAATCGATTCCTCGGACTTCACGCGCTGCGCGAAATCTTTGTAGCGGCTCTGGGAGTCCTTCACCGACTTCACGAAATCGTTCGCCGGTGCGTAGCCGCGGATGATGCCCGCGACCGTCATGTCGGGTGTGATCAGCAGAAACGTCGGAAGCGACGTCACCTGAAACCGCTGCGCGAGCTTGCTGCCGTCGGCGCCGTCTTCGGTGTTGAGGCGAAGCAGCACGAGATCGTCGGTCGCATTCTGGAACGCCTGCGAAGGAAAGACCTCCTGCTCCATCCGGTGGCACCAGCCGCACCAGTCGGCGAACATGTCGACGAAGATCAGCGAGTTGCTCGCCTTCGCCTGTTTCTGCGCGGCCGCGAGTGACTTCAGCCAGGGAGAAGCATTCGCCTGCGGCACCAGACAGATAGCAAGCGCAACGGCCATAGCGATACGTTTCAAGGATTTCCTCCGCCGTCGGTCACAAACGACCGCCTCTAAAACGCTATTCCGATTCGTCTTTGGCAAACGTCACAAATCGTTACCGGAACCGTGCCGTCGTGTGGCGTAAGCGCGCGCGGCCTCGATGAAGGCCCCGAACAGCCGCTCCGCACTCTCTTCCCCGCCCATGTCCTCGGGATGCCACTGCACGCCGACATAGAAGGGATGCTGCGGATCCTCGAGGCCTTCGATGATGCCGTCGGGAGCGTGCGCAGTCACGCGCAGTCCCTCGCCGAGATCGCGAATCGCCTGATGATGCGACGAGTTCACAGCGAGCTCGCGATCGCCGAGGATGGAGGCGAGCTTCGTTCCGGGCTCGATCGTGACGCCGTGCCGCCCGCGATCGCTCGGCTCGCTCGCATGCTCGATGTCCGTCTCGATCGCGGAGTTGATGTCCTGAATGAGCGTCCCTCCCGCGGCGACGTTCATCACCTGGACGCCGAGACAGATGCCGAGCGTCGGAATGCCGCCATCGCGCGCGGCGCGAGCCAGCGTGAGGTCGTTCGATTGGCGGCGAGGATCCATCGGCTCGGTCGTCGGATGCTTCTCGTCGCCGTAAACGGCAGGGTCGCAATCCTCACCGCCGGCGAGAATCAGGCCGTCGAGGCCCTCGACTACGGCAGGTGCATTCTCTGGTTGGGGGGGTACGAGCACAGGCACCGCTCCTGCACGACGGAGCGCATCCACGTAAGTGGTAAAGACGAACGCGCGATCGCGCTCGCCGGGAGCCGTGAGGACGTCGGAGGCGATGCCGATGAGGGGCTTGAACATGGTTTGATGGAGTATATGGTCGCGCGGGCTCGCTGTCGCGCGGGCTCGCGGTCGAGGAGAAGAACGATGACGCCAATCCTGAAGAAGCGCAGCACCGCGAACCCGCGAGCCCGCGTATCCCCGTATCCACTCCTGATCCTGACGCTCTTCTCAACCCCCGCCCTCGCCCAACAGAAACCATGGACCTCCACATTCGGCGCGGGACTCGCGATCACGAGCGGGAACACGAGCACGCGCAATTACAACCTCTCGTTCTCGACGAAATACGATCCGAAGACGCGCTTCCTCTTGAAAGCCGACGCGCTCTATCTCTTCGGCAAGTTGAACGGCGCGAAGACGATCGACAAGGCGACGGCCGATGCGCGCGAAGAGCTCACGGTCTCGGACCGCACGTTCACGTTCGGCGAGATCTCCTATCAGCGCGATCCCTTCAAGCAGATCTCGTATTCGGTCGCGCCGGTTGCCGGCGTCGGCTACCGGATCTTCAAGAGCGCGCGCCGGACGCTATCGATCGATGGCGCGGCCGGCACGCTGCTCGAGAACGCGGGCTCAGGCCGCACCCGCAGCGGATCGCTCAAAGGCGGCGAGAATTTCGAGTGGACGATCTCGCCGTCGAGCAAGCTGACGGAGAAGATCACCGCGATCTGGAAAGCGAACGACTTGAACGACGCGCTCTATCACTACGACACCGCGCTGACGACGACGATCGCAGCGCGGACGGAGATCAAGCTCGCCTACAACTACGACTACAAGAACCGTCCGCCGAATCCGAACGTCAAGAAAGGCGACAGCGCATTCTTCGCGGCGGTGGTGCTGAAGTTCTAGCTCACTTCACTTCGATCCGCACCGTATCCCTGTGCCCCTCGCTGTCACTGGCCTCGATCGTGTGCCAGCCCGGGTGCAGCGGCCAGTCAGTCGACGCCACCTTCTTCTCATCGACCTTCCATGTCACCTGCGGTGACGACGCGCGGAGCTTGAGGGACTGATAGGCGATGCGCAGTGTCGGATCGATGAGGTACGTCGCGCCGTTCGGCGGAGAGAGGATCTGCAGCGGCGCGTGTTTCGACGCAACGCGAGGCGCGGCCGCGCGCTGATGTGACTCCGCAGCCTGGGCCCACGCGCGATACTCCGGCGGCCAGTCGACACTTCCGCCGCTGTGATGCCACGAGCAGAACTTCACCGGCGCCTCGCTCGCGATCCACTCCGTCGTCACGTTCGGGCAGTACGTCGAAGGACGCAGCCCCGACAACGCGCACACCGGCGCGCGCTCGACATCGTTCGGCGGATCGATGATCGCGACGTCGGCAGGCAACGGCCCGCGCGCGCGCTTCTGCGCGGCCAGCATCACCGAATGAAAAATCGGACCCGCGCCCGTGACACCTGTCGAGTTGCGCAACGACTTGCGATCGAAGTTGCCGACCCACACGCCGACCGTCACGTCGCGCGTGTAACCGACGGTCCAGTTGTCGCGATACGCCTGCGACGTGCCGGTCTTCACCGCGACCGGAAACGGGAACTCGAGATTGCCTCCGCGTCCAAACACGAACTCGCGCGCGTCGCCATCGCTGAGGATGTCGGTGATCCAGAACGCGGTCCGTTCGCTCACAACTCTCCGCTGCAGCCGGCTCGGCTGTCCCTTCAACATCACCGGCTCGATGTAGACGCCGCCGCGTGCGAACATCGAATAGGCCGCGACGAGCTGCTCCAGCCTCACCTCCGCATCGCCGAGCGTGAGACCGACGCCGTAGTAATCGGCGTTCTTGTCGAAGTCCTTGAAGCCCGCGCGCCGCAGGAAACGCATGAGTGACGCGGGGCCGAGTCTCGACGCCATGGCAACCGCTGGAACATTCTCCGATCCGGCGAGCGCTGCGCGCACGCGCAGCGGACCTCGGAACCGGCCGTCGTAATTTCGTGGCGTGTAGACGACCCCCTGCTCCGCCGTCGGAAAGTGCGACGGCACGTCGGCGAGCACGGTCGCCGGGCTCTCTCCGCGCTCGAATGCGAGCGCGTAGGTGAACGGCTTCAGCGCGGAGCCCGGCTGGCGCAGCGTCGTCACGCCGTCGATCGCACCGCCGAACTCATCGCCGAAGTAGTCGCCGCTTCCTTCCCAGGCGAGCCACTCGCCTGTGCGGTTGTCGAGCACCGCGACGGCGACGCTGTGCGCGCCGTGATTGAGCAAATCCTGTTGCTGGGCTCTAACGATTCCCTGCACCTCGCGCTGCAGTTCGGCATCGATGGTCGTCACTACGTGACGACTGACAGGCGAGGGCGCCTGTCCTCCACTGGACAAGCGTTCGATGAAGTGCTGCGCGATCACATCGTGTTCGCCGTGCTCGAAGCGGAGGCGTTCCGCCCTGGCTACATCGAAGTCGTGTTGCGTGACGAAGTTCAGGGCGCGCATCTTTGCCAGCACCTGCTGCTGCCGCTTCATCGCGCGCCGTCCATCGCGCAGAGGATTGAAGGCGCCCGGCCGCTGCGGCAGAGCTGCGAGATATGCGGCCTGCGCCGCCGTGAGATCTTCCGGCACGACTCCGAAGTACAGCCGGCTCGCGCGCGAGATGCCGGTCGACTGATTGCCGTACGGCGCGAGATTCAAGTACAGCGCAAGAATCTGCTGCTTGTCGTAATGACGTTCCAACCGAACGGCAACGATCGCTTCATGCGCTTTCGCGACCAATCCGCGATCGCGCTTCTGCAGCAGCAGTTTCGCCACCTGCTGCGTGATCGTCGAGCCACCTTCGACCAGTCGCAGCCGCTTCACGTCATGCCACGCCGCGCGGACCACGGCAATCGGATCGACTCCATGATGCGAGTAGAACCGCTTGTCCTCCGCCGCAATCGTCGCCTGCACGACGACCGGCGGGAGAGCATCCGCACGCAACCATTGCGATCGATCACCGCGCTCCGACAACGGCTCCGCGAGCACCAATCCATTGCGATCGAGAATCGCCGGCGTCTCGACGACAGCGATCGCAGGTACAGGCCCGAAGTAAATCCACCCCGCGAACGCAAGCAGCGCGATGCCGCTCACCAGAGCGACACCGCGAGCCCGCGAGCCCGCGAACCCGCGAATCCTCACCGCCCAACCTCCACGATCGCCGTCGCCGTCCTCCCGAACACCTCCGGCTCATACATCTCCTCGGCGTGCGCCGGCGCGGTCACGAACGTGCCGGCCGTCGTCGCGCGGAGCATGTAGGAGAACTCGTGATTGCCTTCCGACAGGCGCGTCGCGAACAGATTCACGCGATCGTCGCGGCGCTCGATGTGATCGAATCCGCCGCGCTTCCACCACGACATCCAGTCGCCCTGCGCCTCGCTCTTCTGCTGCTGTTCGGAGAGGTCCGACGCCGTCGTCGCGAACCACGACTCGATCGGCTCGGTGCCCGCCGGAATCGGATCCGTCACCGCGACGAAGCGCCGCTCCTTCGTGTTCCGGATCTTCAGCGTCACCTTGACCATGTCGCCAGCCTTGAACGACGTGATCGGCTTCGTGCCGTTCGGCGCCGTGTACTTGCGCTCGACGAGGAAGCCCTTGTCGAGCGGGTCGTGCATGATGTCGGTCGGCGCGTAGCGCAGCCGCATCAGGTAGAACAACGTGCCCGTGCCTGACTTGTCGAAGATCACCGGCAGTTGCGTGCCCGGCGTCCCCTTCGTCAGCAGTTGCGCCATCGCCCAGTCGTGCGGCTTCGCTTCAGTCGAGCGGCCTTTGAACGTGTCCTTCGACATCGTCTCGGAGCCAACCGTCACAGTGCTGGTGAAGTCGGGCACTTGCGCCTCGTACTTACGGTAGTAGTCGACCAGGGCTTCCATCGCCCACGCGTTTTCCTGCGTGTTGCCCCAGCGCCCTTGCACGCGCGCCTTGAGCATCCAGCGCACCATCTGCTTGACCATCATCTCGTCCTTGCCGAGGCGCACGAGGGAGTCGAGCGCGATCGCGGTCGAGCGGACGTTCGAGTTCCAGAAGTAGAGGAGATAAGGATCGTTCAACTCTTCGACGTGCGCGCTGCCGCCTTCCGGCAGCACCGCGTTGAGCATGCGGCGATGCACGTCTTCGAGCCGCGGACCCGTTTCCTTCTTCGCCACCATCGCATCCGCGAGATACGAAAGCGCGAACACCGGCATGCGATCGGCGTAGGAGAGCAGCCGCGTGATGTGGCTGTCCTCGTTGCGGCCGCCCTCCGTCAACACCTTGACCGTAAACGCCTGCCATGCGGTGTAGGACGGATAGAAGCTTTCGTTCGCCGGACGTTTTTCTCCGAGTTGCTTTTCGAGATACGAGTAGGCGCGATCGACCATCGGCTGATTGACCGCGTACTTCAGACTCTGCGCGCGCTGGAACACGTGCACGAGATAGCTCGTGAGGAATGGCGACTCGCTCCAGCACTCACCCGCCCAATACGAGAAGCCGCCGTCGCCGCACTGATACTTCTCGAGCTCGTACATCACGGTCTGCGCACTCGCGCGCGCCTTCGTGACATCGATGCCCGGCACCTTGAACGCATCGCCGAGATCGGCTGCGACCATGAGGCCGAACGCGGCCGAGCCGCGCTGCTCCGCGCAGCCGTATGGATAGGTGATGAGGTACTCCGCACCTTCCGCGAGTCCGACCATCGCCGTCGACGACAGCTCGACGTGCAGGCCTCCGAATCCAGGCACGACTGCGCCGGGAATCTCGAGCACTTCCTTCGCCTGCGGATTCGCCTCGCCGTAGGCGGCAACGGTCTCCGGCGTTGCGAGGTAACGCACGGGGATCACATCCTCGAACGCGTCGTTCTCGCCGCTCAGGCTAACCGTCATCTGCACCCGGGCATCGCCCGCTGATTTGGCAATCGCATCGAAGCGCACTTCGACCGTGCCCTCCGCCGGCACGTCGATCAGTTGCTTCGTTTCTCCTGTGAATTCGACCGCGGCCCCGTCGAGGCTCTTGATCGTGACCGTCGCTTTCCCCGCCTGCTTGAGCTGCGAGTGAATGACGGAACCGAAGTACGCCTTGTCGCCGACCGCGAGGAAGCGTGGGAACGCCTGCGTGAGCAGCACCGGCTTGCTGATGCGGATCTCGTTCTGGCCCCAGCCGAAGCGCGACGTCTTGTCCGCGGCAACAGCCATGATCCGATACGTCGTCAGAGATTCCGGCAGCGTCACCTCGGTATGCGCGTGACCCTTGGCGTCGGTCGTGATGGAGCCGACCCAGAATGCGAGCACGCGGAAATCGCGGCGCATCATGCCCGGTCCCGAGTCCGCGCCGCCTCCCCCACCATCCGCTGCACCCTTCGGCGTCACCGCGCGGCGCGCGATGATCATCTGCCGCGAGTCTTCGTTGAGGACCTGCAGCGACTTGTTGAGGTAGATCGACTTCAACACGTCGGGCGTCTGATACGCAGTCAGCGACAGCACGCCGTAATCGACGGCCCAGAGTGTGACCTCGGACTTCGTACCAGCGCCCTTGCTGTCCTTGACGGTGACATCGATCTTGGCCTTCGTCGCGGGACGGAACTCGTCGCGATTCGCCTTCACATCGACGTTGAGGCGCTTCGTTCCATCCTCGACCATGAGCTGCGTGTAGCCGAGGCGGAACGACGGTTTGCCAGGATCGCTGGCGTCGTCGGGCGTCTCGTCCTTTGAGCGCCCTTTCACCAGCAGCACCGAGACGAACACATTCGGGATGTCTGCCTCGGTGAGCGGAACGGTGATCGTCTGTTGCGTCGACGTCAGCTCGAACTGCTTCGACGTGCGGACGCCTTCGCGTTCGGTCGTGAGGAGCGCGGTAGCGTGCTCCCACGGCGACTTGATCATCATCCGCGCCGTGTCGCCCGGCTTGTACGTCGTCTTCTCCGGCACGAGATCGATGCGATTGTGATCGTAACGCTCCCACGCCGTGTAGCCGGAGCCGGTGGCGTAGAACCGCGTTGCAGTGAATGTCGTGTGGCCCTCGGCATCCTTCGCCGTAGCAGTGATCTCGTAAAGACCGCCATCGCCAAGTGGAATGTGCAGCGGCACGGCGGCCGTCTGCGTCGTTACGCTGAGAGTGCCGGCAGCTTCTTCCTTCTTCTCGCTTTCCCAGGTGTAGAAGCCATGTCCCTCGGCGTGGCGGACACTGATCCAGTGGGTCCGATTCACCTCGACCTCGATCTTCACACCGGCAACTGGATTGCCGTTCATGTCGACCGCGGCAAACTCTGTGTCGATTCCTTTCGTGCCGTCGGCAAAATACGGCGGCCGCTTCATCGCGATGTACCACGGCGCAGGTTCCACGCGAATCGATGCGCGGTTGGCGATCTTCTGCCGCGACACATCGGTCACTTCACCCTCGAACGTGTAGACGTAGGGAGCGCCTGCGGTGGCGTCCGTCGGAAGCGACTGTTTGTACTCACCTTTTGAATCGAGCTTCTGCTCCTTGGTCTCGATCTCCACTTTCTCCGCGCGCGATCTCTCCCACCAGCACCCCGCCGGATAGCAGGAGTCGATGAACGTGTAGTACGCCTCCGGCCAGCGGTCACGAACCTTGGCAGGAATGTCGTAGCTGCGAATCTTCGTGTAGCGGGTCTTGACCGGACGCTTCGACATCGCGGCGCCGAACAGATAGCGGCCGGTGATCTTGCCGGCGAGGTCTGTTCCGGCGATGGTGCTGCCGCTGGTTAGAGTCGCATCGACGCGGAAGTCCGGACGGCGATAGGCCGCCACGAGGAAGTCGCCGCCGACCGACAGACGCTGATCCGCCGAGGTCGCGATGATGGTGTAGGTGCCGAGCGGTCCGTCGCTCGGAAGCTTCCACACCCACTCCGCACTGCTCCATTCATTGAGCACAGCCGAGCGCGAGTCGACTTCCTTGTCCTGACTGTCGTGAACGGAGATCTCGACTTTCGTTCCGGCGGGGAGGAGCTGCATGCCCTTCGGCGTGTCGGTGCGGACCACGGCCTTGAAGTGCACTTCTTCGCCGAGCTTGTAGACGCCGCGGTCCGTGAAGACGGTTCCGCGCAACAGTCCGACGCGCTCGCCAAGGTTGAAGGGAACGTCGAACTCCCAAGGGAGGATGCCTTCGTTCCAGTTGCTCGCGACGTACGCGACGTCACCATCCTTCTCCGCGGTGACGATGAACTTCGTGTGCCACGTATCGGGATATTCGTCGCTGCCCTCTTCGTCCGAGGCGTCGGTCTTCGCCGGCTTCTCGGGGAGACGCAGCGGAGTGTCAGGCGCGATCGCGATGCCATGCGCGTCGGTCTTGCCGCTCCAGACGACGCTGTTGTCGAGTTTGCGAATCGTGACGTTTGCGCCGGCGACCGGCTGACCGTCGTCGAGTCTCGTGACGAAGGCGAGGGTGTTCTGCGGCGAGTCTTTGACGGTGATGCCGAGGTTCGTGACCTGCACGATCGTGGCGCGGCGCTTCTCGCTGTCCCATGGCTTCGCCTTCGGAATCGCTTCGCCTGCTTCGACGGCGGCCCACACGAGGCCCTTGCCGTTTGTCAGTGTCGAGCCGATGTTCGCGCCGAACGACTGAATCTTGTCCGGCGTCGGCTTGAGTTGGCGCGTCACGGGCGCGTTGTCGGGTGCTTCGCTGAAGTCATGCTCCTGCAGACGCATGATCGTCGGCATCAGCTCGTCCTGCGTGAGCGGCTTCGCCCACTGCTGCACGTTGTTGTAGTTGCGCGAGTAGAACGGCAGCACGGGGCCGCCGCTCGACTCCCACACGCCATGCCCGCCGCCGAAACTCGTGAACGACGACTTGTGCCAGAACTCGACGATGCCCATCCATGCGTAGCCGAGCTTCTGTCCGTCGTTTGCTTCGAGTGAGGGATCGACGCGGATCGCGTACGTGTGCGCCGGCTCGATCGTGTAGCCGAGGTCGTCGAGCGAGTAGTACGACGAGCGGTCATAGGTGTCTTCGCGGACTTTGCCGGGCTTGAGCACGACTTCGTGTTGCGCGTCGGTGATGTCGGTGACCTTCGTCGCGGCGGCAAGATCTTCGAGCTTGAGTCCGTCGTGCGCGCGGAACTCGACCTGCGCGATCTCCTCCGGATTGCACTCGGCAACGCAGTCGGTCTTCGTCACGAAGAATGCCGGCTCGAGCTCGATCGTGAACGTTTGCGATGTTCCGGTGCGCACGTTCGAGGGTGAGCGCGCGAGCTCGGAGTCGAGGAAGATCTGCAGGTTCATGTCCTGCGGCAGACCGGGCTTGGTCTCGAGGACGATGAGCTCGGGCGCAGGGTTCCACTTAGCCTTGTCCCACGTGTCCGTAATGAACGAGAGGATTGGCGAGCCTTCGGATGCGGCGGCTTTCTGCGACTTGTCGACCTTCGCATTGAATGCGGCGAGTGATTGCGGATCCGTTTTCTGAAGCCGCGCGATCGCGACGGCCTGCATTTCGGGCAGCGTCACATCGTGCTTTACGGTGCGGAGCTGCAGATGCTGCGTGATGTTGGCCGCATCGACAGGCTGGTTGAACCAGAGCCCGATCACCGCGGCGCCGGCGGGGTCTTTGCCTTTGCGGTACCACGCGGAGCTGAGCAGCTTGATCGTCGGCGTGATGAAGGAGAACTGATACGGCTTACCGAGCGTCTTGCCGGCAATCGACTTCGCGGCCGCATCGATCGCGACGTCGTACTTCGTCGCGTAGGGCAGCGGCGTCTTCGCGTCCGGCGTGAAGATCAGCGTGGTCGTTCCAGACCAGCGGAATCCGCCCTTGATCTCCGGCGCGACGTGGAACCAGGGAACGTCGAGCGCCTTCGGGATCTTGCCGACGACGACCATCGGCTCGGAGAAGACGATGCGGATCTCGTTGGCCTCCGCGAGATTCGCGATCTCACCGACGGGGCCGGCTTTGACGATGGTGAGCGGCTGGTCGGCGTGAGCGGCGGAGCAGACAAACAGAAGCGCAAGGGCGACGAACAAGCGTCTCATGGCGCGAAGTGTATGTCCGGAAGAGAGCGGTGGGTGTGATGAAGGTCCGCAAAGGTGAAGGCAGGATTGCGGCGGAAATATGTAGGACAGGCGATGGCGCCTGTCCCTCCACGTGGGACGGAGGACAGGCGAGGGCGCCTGTCCTACACCAACTATTTCTTTTTCTTGGTGCGCTTCGCGGCCGCGGTCTTTGCCTTACTGGTAAGGTCCGCGCCCTTGCTGACGGCCTTGCCGTAGACGAGACGCTCCCGCTTTCTGCGCAGCTCGACGGCCTGACGCAACGCCTCTGCTTCGCCGAGTTTCGACACGGAAACGAACTCGCGGACGAGTTGACCAGGCTCGGGGCTCCAGGCGACGACGTAGCTCGTGCGCGAGCGGTAGACGCCCTTGATGCCTGTCGGATTGCGCGTCGACTTGCGCGTCAGCGTGCGATCGGTGCGCGGCTTGCCGAGCTTCTTCTCCGTCGCGTCACGCCACCCGATGGCGAGCTCGAAGGCCTTCTTCGTTCCGCCATGCGAGCCGTCGGCAAAATACTTCGACGTCGTCTTCCCTTCGTACGTCACACGCGCATACCAGCCGACGCCATGACCACCCGGATCATCGATGCGCACGACACCCTTGGCCTTAGGCAACTTGCTCTTCTTCGCGGCCATGATCTCCCTCCCTGGCCGGTAAGCATAGCAGAAAATGCAATGGAGCGTTAGCGTGTTAGGGGTGCTGTGGGATGTTAGCCGGCATCAGAGAAAGTCAAAAGCGAAATGCAGAATGCAGAATGCAGAATTCAGAATGCAGACCATGACATCTTGCGAGCACGCCATTGTTCATTTTGAATTCTGAATTCTGCATTTCGCTTTTCGGCCCATCGAACGACCAGCCCTACACCCGCTCCAACTGGTACACCTTCACGCTCACCTCACGCGCGTAATGCCGCAGAGGCGCCTCTTCGCCGCGCTTCACTCCCGCCGCCCACACCAGCGTCTCCTCCAGCCGCTGCACCTCGGCTCGCTGAATCGGATACGGCTCGTGATGGACGCGGGCGCGATAGAGGTTGTGATGGTCGTCCGCGGCATAGAGGATGTAGCGCTCCAGCAGAAAGAACTCCAGCGTGTCCGGCACCGCGCGCGTGATCACGCCGTCGGCGGGCCCGTAATCGATGCGCGCATTGGCCGGCAGGTTGCCGCGCGTGTCCGTGCGCTCCGCCAGGTACTCGACGCGCGGCAACGCATCGCCGGTGGCTCCGAAGGTGATCGTCGAATCGAAGTAGGGCAGCTTGTACATCGCGCGGGCCGCGGCGACTGCCAGCGAGCTCGAGGCATCGAGGCTGAAGAACCAGACTCCCGGATCGGCGCCGCGATGGTGAACGTACGTCCGCACGTTCACCTCGTGAAAGCTGGAGATGAGCGGCAGCGGCGGCACGAACGACGGGCGCACCCCGCTGATCGTGAAGGGGACGAGGGCGATATAGGCCTTCCCATCAAACGTGTCGAGCTCGAGCCCCTGCGGCAGCAGCGCCTGCAACTCCAGCGGCGGGACCTCCCAATGGAGGAACAGCAGGTGGTGCCAGTTCTGATGCATGAGCACCGGCAGAGCGGGCTCCATCGTCGGCGTGATCCTGTCGATCGTTTGCGGCATGTTCATCTCCACCGGGAACGAAGCAATGCGGACGCCACGTTACGCCAATCATGAGAAAGCTTCTCCCTCTTGCACTGCTTCTCGCCGCGTGCGCACATCAGCAGAATGTAAAGATCCTCGAGCCGGAGATCGCGCTGGTACAACTCAACGGGCCAGTCGACGTCGGTTACGCAACCGGCCCGACGCAGGTGCAGTTCGGCGCCCGCATCGCGAATCGATCGAGCGAGCCGATCACGCTGCGGCGCATCGAGATCCAGTCTGTCGGTACGGGCTCGTATCAACTGCGGCGCGAGGCGTTCCCGTTCAACGAGAAAATCGGTCCGGGACAGTTCAGCAACGTGACGTTCTGGGCGCACGCCTACGCCTACTCGATGTCCCGCGATCGCCAGCCGTCCGCGGAGCCGGTGACGGTGCGCAGCATCCTCTACTTCGAATCACCCGCCGGAAACTTCCATCAGATCGTCAGCCGCTACATCGATCAGTTCCCAGGCAACGGAGGCCCGCGCTGATGTCACGCGCGCTCGACCGCTTCCGCAAGATCTGTCTCGAGCTGCCGAACACGAAAGAGACGATCACGTGGGGCGAGCCTCACTTCCGAGTCGGCGAAAAAATCTTCGCCGGCTACGGAGAGAAGGATGGCAAACCGAGCATCGGCTTCAAGCTGGAGATGGAGCACGCCGCAGTGCTCGTGGAAAACGATCCGCGCTTCACCCGCGCACCGTACGTGGGACACAAGGGTTGGGTCTCGATGGATGCAAAGAAGATCACCGATTGGGACGAGGTGCGCGCGCTGGTGAGGGAGAGCTACAAGCTGATCGCGCCGAAGAAGCTGGCGAAGGAAATTTGAATCGGACAGGATCATCTCCTTCGCTGCCGCAACATCCAATGCACGACCTCCCCGTTCCCATACACCTCGTCCCAGATCGCGTGCCCTTCGCCCTTGTACTCCGTGTACTGCACGGGCAGGCCGCGTGCGCGGAACGCGGCCGCCATCGAGCGTGACTGCGCGACAGGGATCTCGCGATCGTCACTGCCGTGAAACATCCACACCGGTGTGTTGCCGATCGCATCTGCGAGCGTGCCGAACGGATCGCCGGAGCCGACGATGCGTGCGAGATCAGGCGGCGGATCGCTCGGGAACGGATCATTCGGCTGACGGGAGACTTCACCGCAAACAGGAATCACGGCAGCCCATCGCCGGTGACGCGCCATGTACCACGTGCCGGCGCCGCCGAGTGAATTGCCGGTGATGTAGAGTCTGCGGCGATCTCCGCGAAACTCGACGATCGACTTCTCGAGCGCCGCCAGCGCCTGCGCTTCCATCTCGCCGTACCACTCCTGACCATCCGCACATTGCGGAATGACCACGATGCATTTGTACCGGTCGGGGAATTTCGACAGCGCCACCGGCAACCCTGCGGCAAGCTGTCGCAGGTTATCGTTGCCGCGCTCGCCGCTTCCGTGCAGATACAACAGGACCGGCCAATGCCGCACCTTCGAGTAATGAGGAGGTAGCCAGACGCGATACTTGTAGATGTGGCCGTTGACGACGACGGATCGCTCGAGGAAAGGCGCCTGGCGAGAGCATGTCGATGCAGACAACAGGCAACAGGCAGCGATCAGAGACAGCAGAAAGCCGACGGCAGACAGCAGGCGTTCTCTCCCGCTGCCTGCTGTCTGCCGTCTGCTTTCTAAATCGCTCACTCGAACAGATCGTACTCCGCCTCGGGCAGTTCATCCGGAGGCGCGGACCAGCGCCACGTCTCGAATACGTGCAGCTCGAACAGCAGGAGAAATACTTCGCTCGTCATGTCCCAGCGCGCGACGAGGCCATCCATCAGGCCGCGCTTCGACTCCTTCAGCACATGATCGAGATTGTGGATGACCGTGTGCTGCTGCCGGAATCCGGCGCGCGAACAGAAACAGTTGAGCGCCGCTTCGATCTTGAACCGCTCCATGTACTGCACCGGCACTTCATCCCACACACTGCGCCGCATGACGCGGATCCCGGAGAGCACCGGCCCGCACTGCATCTGCAGATGGAGGAAGTTGAGGACGCGGCCGCGATTGCGGACGCCGATGTTCATGTCGCACTCGTCGCGCAGCACCGGCGTGATGAGCGCATCGAGGTGCTCGTCCGTGACGTTGTACATGTCGCCATCGACGAAGAAGAGGATGTCGTGCGAAGCGTTCTCGACGCCGACGCGCATCGCGTAACCCTTGCCGCGGTTCTCGCGGAGAGCAATGGTGCGGACACCGTCGAACGTTCTGCTGATCTCGACCGTTGCATCCGTTGACCCGTCACTCACGACGATCACCTCAGAAATCAACGGATTCCGGGTGAGAGCGGTGATCACGTCTGCGATCGTGTTTTCTTCGTTGTAGGCCGCGATGATGGCTGTTACGCCCAAACATTCACCTCGAGTCACGGGACCTGGAAACTGCAACCGGCAGACCAGCGCGCGGGATTGTACAGGATCGGAAGCCGGTAACCGACAGCCGGCAGCCGGTCGGGCACTCCCCATGCAGGCTTTTTCCCTCATGAAACGCACCCTCACCCTTGCGGCGCTGGCACTGCTGACCCTCTCTCATTACGGCTGCGCGACCGCCGCTCGCGCCCTCAACATCGTGAATCCGACGTACTCCATCCGCGACATTCGCCCCCGCGTCGACATCGCGCTGCCCCTGTCGGCGTCCTCCATCGACTTCGATTTCACCCTTGGAGTGGACAATCCGAACTCGGTCGGCATCCGCCTCGACCGTGTGAACTTCGATCTCCTGATCAACAACAATCCGGTTCTGACGAGCATCAGCAATGACCCACAGATCAGGATTCCTGCGCGCGGGGTGGGCGACGTCCATCTCCGCACACGACTTGGATACGCAAACGCGCGGACGTTGTTCCGCGAGATCGCCGATGCCGTCCAGGGGAATCGCGCAAAGTACGAGCTTCGCGGCGATGCGTACTACGACACGCCGATCGGCGGGATGCGGTTTCCGGTGACGGTGGTTTCGACGCGATAGGCCGCAGGCCGCAGACAGCAGGCAGCAGGAGTCAACCCTGCTGTCAGCTACGATGGCGAGCGTGGACACCAACCGTCGCTCGAACGTCATCGGCCTCGTCCTCCTCCTCTATCTGACGGAAGGGTTCCCGTATGGATTCATCAATGAGCTTGCGCCGATCTATCTGCGGGTGCAGCACGTCCCTCTTGCATTTATCACCAAATGGCTGGGAACGATTGCTTTCGCATGGACCCTGAAGTTCTTCTGGTCGCCGCTGATTGAGCTCGCGCCGTATCGCCGTTGGATCGCGGGTGCTCTGGCGCCGATGACGCTGCTGTTCGCGGCGCTCGCGATGACTCCGCCGAGCGTAGGACCGTTGTTCTATACGCTGCTCGCGCTCATCGCTATCGCTTCAGCCACGCAGGACATCGCGATCGACGCGCTCACGATCCGCATTACGCCGAACGAGATGCTCGGCCCGGTCAACGCGATGCGCGTGATCGCATATCGCGGCGCAATCCTTCTCGCGGGCGGCGGGCTCGCGATTGTCGCGCAGGCTTTCGGATGGCGCGCGGCGTTCGCTTCTGCAGCAGCAGTCACTGCGTTTCTCTTCATCTTCACGTCTTCGATGCCCAGCTATCGCGCAAACGTCCGAAGGTCGCGCGATCTCCTCGGCGACGTGATGCTCTGGCTGAAACGTCCTCACGCGAAAACGCTCATGGCCATCGTGCTCCTTTACCGCCTCGGCGAGTTCGCGATCGTGCCGGTCATCAAGCCCTACTGGGTCGACTGCGGCTATTCGGTCGGCGAAGTTGGAACTGTTACCACGGTGATCGGAGTGCTCGTGACGTTCGCCGGCGTCGGGCTCGGTGGCGCGTTCCTCACACGCTTCGGCCTGTATACAGGAATGATCTGGCTGGGCATCGCTCAATGCGTGTCGAACATCGGATACGGCGTCGCAGCTGCAGCACAGGGCGCACGATGGGCGATCTATACCGCATCCGTTCTCGAGAACCTCGGCTTCGGCCTCGGTACCGCATCGTTCCTCGCGTTTCTGATGTTCATCTGCGACAAGGAGCGGGCAGCGACCGAGTTCGCGCTGCTCACCGCACTATTCGGCATCAGCCGGTGGCTCATGAGTTACAAGAGTGGCGAGATCGCATCGGCGATCGGCTACGGCCCCTATTTCTGGCTGAGCGTCGTCCTCGGACTGCCGGCGCTGTTTCTATTGCCCCGCGTGAAAAGCGAGCTCGCGCAATCATGAAAAACCGCCTCTTCGTGCCCACTCTCAGCGACCTCGTCACTCTCACCGGCGAGGAGGTCCACCACGCGCGTGTCCTCCGCCTGCGCGAAGGCGAAGAGGTGGAGCTTTTCGATGGCAAGGGGGGAATCGCGATCGCGAAACACGAAGGTGACGCCTTCCGCGTGACGGAGCGCATCGCGTCGCGCGAGTCTCCGCTCGCAATCGATCTCGCGATGGCGATCATCCACCTCGAGAAGTTCGAGCTCGTGCTGCAGAAGGCCGTCGAGCTCGGCGTCCGTTCGCTCATCCCTCTCGTGACCGATCGAGTTGAGCTACGGCCGGAGCGTTATCGCGGAAAATCGGAGCGCTGGGAGAAGATCGTTTTCGAAGCGGTGAAGCAGTCGGGACGCGGTGTCGTTCCGAAGGTCGAAGCGCCGGAGGGTTTCGACGCCGCGATGAAGCGTGAGAACAAGATCCTTTTCGATGCGGATGCCGAGCTCGTCGCGTGTCCATCGTCACCCCGAGCCGTGACGCTCTTCATAGGCCCGGAGGGCGGATGGAGCGAAAACGAGATCAGCCTCGCCCGCACGCACGACTGCGCGATCGAGCGGCTGGGTCCGCGCAGGCTACGCGCGGAGACAGCGGCGATCGCGGCATGCGCGATCGTCGAGGCACGATGGGGAGATCTGAGACGATGAACGATCATTCATTTTCGTTGCCTGTGCTCGAGTCCACTGATAAATTCCCGCGCGAGAAGTCTGCGGAGGTTCCTGCCTTGCCCGAAACTCTAACTATTACCGACAATCGCACGGGGAAAACCTACGAGGTGCCGATCAAAGACGGCACGATCAAGGCCACCGATCTCCGCCAGATCAAGTTCGAGGAAACCGACTTCGGCCTGATGACCTACGACCCGGCGTTCATGAACACCGCGTCGTGTCGCAGCTCGATCACGTTCATCGACGGAGATCGCGGAATCCTCGAGTACCGCGGCATTCCGATCGAGCAGCTCGCGGAGAAGAGCACGTATCTCGAGACCGCGTATCTGCTGCTCAACGGCGAACTGCCTACGCAGTCGCAGCTCGACGAGTGGACGTTCAACGTCACGCATCACACGATCCTCAACGAGAAGCTGAAGCTCGTGCTCGATGCGTTCCGCTACAACGCCCATCCGATGGGCAAGTTCATCTCGATGATCTCCGCCCTCGGCACCATGTATCCCGAGGCGAAGAACATCTTCGACTACGACAACCGGCAGAAGCAGATTCAGAGAATCGTCGCGAAGGTGATCACGATCGCGGCGTTCGGCTATCGCCACATGGTCGGGATGCCGTACGCGTACCCGGACAATGATCTTTCGTACTCGGAGAACTTCTTGAACATGATCTTCAAGACGACCGAGACGAAGTACAAGCCGCATCCGGCGCTGGCCAAGGCGCTCGACGTGCTGCTGATCCTGCACGCCGATCACGAGCAGAACTGCTCGACGAGCACGATGCGCGTCGTCGGCAGCTCGCACGTCGATCCGTACTCGGCGCTCGCGGCAGCGTCGGCGGCGTTGTACGGACCGCTGCACGGCGGAGCGAACGAAGAAGTCATCCGCATGCTCAACGAGATCGGCTCGAAGGACAAAGTGCCTGACTTCATCAAGAAGGTGAAGGCGGGCGAAGGCGTGAAGCTGATGGGCTTCGGCCACCGTGTCTACAAGAACTACGATCCGCGCGCCAAGATCATCAAGCAGGTCGCGTACGAAGTGTTCGAAGTGACGGGAAAGAATCCGCTGCTCGACATCGCGCTCGAGCTGGAGCGGATCGCGCTCGAAGACGAGTACTTCGTGAAGCGGAAGCTGTATCCGAACGTCGACTTCTATTCGGGCCTCATCTATCAGGCGATGAAGTTCCCGATGGACATGTTCCCGGTGCTGTTCGCGATCGGCCGTACATCGGGCTGGCTCGCGCAGTGGCAGGAGATGCTGCTCGACCCCGATCAGAAGATCTCGCGCCCGCGCCAGATCTTCACCGGCTCCCCGCGCCGCGACTACAAGCCGATCGGGCAGCGGTAACGCACAATTCGCGATTCAACGGAAACGCGCGGGCTCAACGCCCGCGCGTTTTCTTATCTGCTCCATCTCGTGATTTTCTCGCGCTGGCGTCAGGGCTCCGCCTCTTCAGGCTCCCACTCGCTCTCGACGAACATGACGTCGGGCCGTGGGGACAACTCTTCGACGATCTCGGGTGGAATGGAAAGCGAGGGTTGGCTCAACGTCATCTCAAAAACAGGGGAAGGCGGCTCCTGCTCCTCAGGCTGCGGCTCGATTCCGAGAATGGCATCACGTAAGCCGAACGCGAGCTCCTCATCCGGCGATCTCCCATGCGTCACCGTGCGCCTCAATGTCCCGAGATTGATTCGCACAAACACGTTGCGTTCGCATCGTCCATTCGCTGATCTGCTCGGCGGCTCATTGAAGTCGAGACTCTGACAATCGAGCCGATACAACGTCGCGCTCCACGTCCCGCTGCTCACAACCTCGGAGTACGCCACGACCACATCCGCACTTTCGGGCGAATCGGCGATTCGGACGGAAACGATATCGCTCACCGTCCTCATGATCTCCGCCAGGCGCTCCGGCCGCGCATCGACGTTCACATACAACGAGCGAACCGAGGAAAGGTCCGCCGTAGCCGCATACACGAGTGGGCCAGCGAAGAACATCCCGATCGAAAACGCGCGCAGAAACATTCGCATCGCATCCTCCGAGCTCTATGTTCTTGGACGCGCGAGGGGCCCGGCGGTCACAGTTCGGCTACTTCGATGCGGCAACGACGACGCCTGCCGCCACGAGACGGGTCGAGATGATGCGTTCTCCTCATGTCGCTCGCGCTAACCAGGCTGCGCGCCGCCATTACGGCTCCGCTTTCCGAAACACGCCGGCCCACCACTCGCCCCTGGCCCGCTCATCTGCCAGCGCGAAACCTCGCTCCGCCGCAGCGGCCACGACCTCATCGCGCTTCACCACCAGGATTCCGCTCAGGATCAGCGCGCCCTTCACATGGCTAACCACCTGCTGCAGCAGCGGGATGATCACCTCGGGGATGATGTTCATCGTCACGACGTCGAACGCGCCGCCGCGCAGCGCCTCGACTCCGCCGATGAATAGCGGCATCGACGGCTCCGACACCTCGTTACGAATCCGGTTGTCGCGCATCGCGCCGTAGGCATCGAGGTCGTTATCGAACGCGATGACCTTCTCCGCGCCGAGCTTCTGCATCGCGATCGCAAGAATGCCGCTGCCCGTGCCGATGTCCAGGCCTCGCTTTCCACTCATCTCGAGCGTCTCGAGGATCTCGATGCAGAGCGATGTCGTCTCATGCGACCCAGTTCCGAATGCCTGCTCCTGCGGAACGATGATCGGGATGCGATTCCCGTCACGGATCAGCGCCGGATCCGGCGCTACGACGAACGAGTGGCCGATCTCGATCGGCTCCAGTGACTGCTGATAGAGCTCGAGCCAGTCGACGCGCTCGCGATCCGTCTCCTCGAGCTCGAAATCCTGCAGCAGCGACTTCGCTTCCTCTCGCGCCTGGGGACGATCGAAGTATGCGGTGATCGAGTCATCGGTCGACGTCGAACCTGTGGATTCCGTCAGATAGAGCTGGGATTGAATCTGCTCCTCTTCTTCAGGCGAGTTGAAGTCGATGATGAGGAGGTAGTCCTTCACGACCGCAGTTTATCCCGAGCGTCAGCGAGGGGCGGATAAAGGCACTACACGTCCATGTACTCGCGGATCAGCGCTGTTCTTCTCGAGTTGAAGTACGCCGCGAAGAACATCGCGATCAGGCCAACGGTCCAGAACGCGGCGCCGAGCGATGCGAGTTGCTGCAACGCATCGGCTCGCGCGCCGTGTGCGGTCAGCACTGACATGTACAGATAGAACGCAGCACCCCAGCACACCACCAGCACCGTGCGCAACCGTGCGACCCACTCACTGAGCCACTCGAAATCCTCGACGCTCGGCGCGCGCCAGGATGCAAAGAGCGGCAGGAGGAACAACCCACCCATGCAGTTGATCGCCAGGGTCAGAGAAGGAATCTCAGACTTCGACATCGCGGACGCTGCAATGACGAGTAGGCCGGCGAACGCCGAGGCAATGCGCAACCATGGGCGGATCATGGGAGGACCTTGATGTTAGCGAAAACCGGACTAACCAGTGAAGAAATCCTTCACCTTTTCGAAAACACCCTTCTCTTCCAGCCTCTCTTCACCCGCGATCGCCGCGAACTGCTCGAGGAGCGCGCGCTGCTCGTCATTCATCGTGGTCGGAATCCTCACGACCGCATGGACGAAATGATCGCCGCGTCCTGAGCCATCGAGATACGGCACGCCTTTCCCCTTGAGCCGAAACACTTGATTCGGCTGGGTTCCCGCGGGGACCTTCAGCGTCTCGTCTCCGTCGATCGTCGCCGTGCTGATCTCCGCACCGAGCGCCGCCTGCGTGAAGCTGATCGGCTGCTCCGCGTGAATGTCGTAGTCGCGCCGCTGAAACTTCGCATGCTCGCGCACCGAGAGGAACACATAGAGATCGCCCGAGGGCCCGCCGTTGTGTCCACCCTCGCCTTCACCCGCCACGCGCAGGCGCGAGCCATCATCGACACCGGCCGGCACCTTCACCGAGATCTTCTTCTCTTCGCGCACGCGTCCCGCGCCATCGCAGGTTGCGCATGGATCCTTGATCACCTTGCCGGCGCCGCCGCATTGCGGACACGTTCTCGCGACCGCAAAGAATCCCTGCGTGAAGCGGATCTGTCCCCGGCCACCGCAACCGCCGCACGTCTGCGGTTGCGTACCTGGCTTCGCGCCGGTGCCGGTACACGTCGGGCACGTTACTGCGCGCGGCACGTCGAGCGTCACATCCTTGCCGAAGACCGCTTCCTCGAACGTCAGAGTCAGGTCAAAACGCAGATCGGCACCACGTGCCGCTCGCGTCGGGCGGCGCCGTCCGGTGCCGAAGAAGTCGCCGAAGCCGAAGAGATCACCGAGGATGTCGCCAAAGTCGGCGAACTGATTGGGATCGAACCCACCCATGCCGTTGAGACCCTGATGGCCGTAGCGGTCGTAGTTCGCCCGTTTCTCTTCATCGCTGAGCACGCCATAGGCTTCCGCCGCTTCCTTGAACTTCTCCTCGGCAGCGGGATCGCCGGGGTTCTTGTCAGGATGATGCTGCATCGCGAGACGGCGATAGGCCTTCTTGATCTCGTCGACGGAGGCGCCCTTCTGGACGCCGAGGATCTCGTAGTAGTCGCGTTTTTCTATTGATGCCATTCGTAGTGGGACTAGCTCTTGTTAGTCGGGGCGGGAGCAGACGGCGCTTCGCCCGCCGGCGAACCTGCCTTGATCGGGTTGTAAAGCATGACGCCGGTCAGAATGCGCGCGGCGGCCTGCATCTCGAAGATCGCGTCATTGATCCGCTGCTTGTCCTCGGCATTCGCGTGTTCTTTGGCACGCGCCAGAACGGCGCCGACCTTATCGCGCTCTGCCTCCGCCAGCAGCTTGCCGAATTCCTTGAACACCTTGTCGTTGGTGTAGATCATTCCTTCGAGCTTGTTCTGCAGCATGCGCAGCTCGCGGCGTGACGCATCGACGCGCTGCATCTCCGAGGCTTCGTGGATGATCCGGTCGATCTCGTCCTTGGTCAGGCCGCCCGCGGGATTGATCTGCACTCCTTGCGATGCGCCGGTTGCCTGATCGCGTGCCGTGACGTTGACGATGCCGTTCGAGTCGATCGCGAAGTTCACTTCGATCTGGGGAACGCCGCGCGGGGACGGTGGAATGCCGACGAGGTCGAACTTGCCCAGCGAATTGTTCTCTCGCGCGAACTCGCGCTCGCCCTGCAGCACGTGCACTTGCACCTTGCTCTGGTTGTCGGACACCGTCGTAAAGATCAGCGAGTTCTTCGTCGGAATCGTCGAGTTGCGCTCGATGAGCTTCGTGAAGAGACCGCCGTGCGTCTCGATGCCGAGCGAGAGCGGCGTGACGTCGAGCAGCACCATGTCCTTGATGTCGCCGCGCATGATCGCGCCCTGGATGGCGGCGCCGACCGCGACGACTTCATCCGGGTTGATGTTGCGATTCGGCTCCTTGCCGAAAACGCGCTTGACTGCTTCGATCACCTTCGGCATGCGCGTCTGACCGCCGACGAGCACGACCTCATCGATCTTCTGTGCGGACACACCTGCCGCTTTCAACGCATCGTTGACGGGCCCGATGGTCCGCTCGATCAGATCGTCGACCATCTTCTCGAACTCACGGCGCGTGAGCACCGCGTTGAAGTGTTTCGGCCCCGAGGCATCGGCCGAGATGAACGGCAGCGTGATGCGGCTCTCATCCGCCGTCGACAATTCACACTTGGCGCGCTCCGCGGCTTCTTTCAAACGCTGGAGCGCCATGCGGTCATCGCGGAGATCGATGTTGGTATCCCTCTGGAACGTCTCGATCATCCAGTCCATGACCCGCTTGTCGAAGTCTTCCCCGCCGAGATAGGTGTCGCCCGACGTCGAGAGAACTTCGAAGAGGCCTTCTTCGAGTTTGAGAATCGAGATATCGAACGTGCCGCCGCCGAGGTCGTAGACCGCGATCAACTGATTGGCTTTGTTGTCGAGACCGTACGCGAGTGCCGCGGCCGTCGGCTCGTTGATGATGCGCGAGACCTCCAGCCCGGCAATTCGTCCCGCATCGCGCGTCGCCTGGCGCTGCGAATCGTTGAAGTAGGCCGGAACCGTGATGATCGCCTCGGTCACCGGCTCGCCGAGAAAGTCTTCGGCAAATGCCTTGATCTCCATCAGCACGAATGCGGAAACCTCTTCCGGCGAGTAATCACGGTCGCGGATCTTCACCTTCACGTCGCCGTTGTTCGCGGAGACGATCTGATAAGGAAGAACCTGCTTCGCCTTCGCGACTTCCTCGGCATCGTACTTGCGCCCGATGAGGCGCTTGATCGCAAAGATCGTATTGAACGGATTCGTAATCGCCTGCCGCTTTGCGATCTGGCCGACGAGCCGCTCCCCATCCTCGGTGAATCCGACGACGGAGGGAGTGGTCCGGCTGCCTTCCCGATTCGGGATGACCTGCGGCGTCGTCACGTCGACGACTGCAACGCAGGAATTCGTAGTCCCGAGATCGATTCCGATGATTTTTGCCATTTCGTTAGAGACCGTCTAACAACACGAGTCTACTTTTATTTTCCAGATTCCGCCTGAGGCGGAGCGTCTCGCTCAGGACCGCCGACCGCGACTTTGACCAAGGCCGGGCGCAACAGCCGATCGTGCAGGAAGTAGCCCTTCTGCAACACCGCGACGACCGTATGGTTGGGAACGGCGTCGTTTTCTTCGCGCACGACGGCCTCATGGATATTGGGGTCGAAGTGCACGCCGTTCTCATCGACTGTCTTCACGCCGTTTTTCTGGAGGACGTCGAAGAGCTGCTTGTAGATGAGGAGGACGCCCTTGTGAAAATCGTCGCCCTCTTCCGCATGCTCGAGCGCGCGGTCGAAGTTGTCGAGAACCGGAAGCAGGTCTTTGATCGAGCCCGCGAGCGCGTATTTGAAAAAGTCCTGCTTCTCGCGTTCGGTGCGTTTACGGAAGTTGTCGAAGTCGGCCATCGTGCGCATCACGCGATCCTGCAGGACCTTGTTCTGCGCCCGCAGCTCGTCGGATGCGGGTGCGGACGCCTCAGCCTGGGCGTCGGGCTGAGCTTCGGCCGCAGCTTCCTTCGCGGCCTCCTGCATCTCGCGCTCGATCTCTTCGATCGAACCGCCGGTGTCCTCGATGACGTAGCTGTCGTCCTCTTCGCCGCCGGCTTTCGGGGTGTTGTCTTCCATCAGCGCTCCTGCTCCTGTTCTTCGATCTTGCGCGTCAGTGCGAGGCCCAGGTAGTCGACCAGCGGGGCCATGCGCGCATATTCCATGCGCATCGGTCCGATGATGCCGACCATACCGAGCGGTGCGCTGCTCGACCCGTACCGCCGCGCCACGATGCTGAAATTGTGAACCTGCGTAAAGCTGCTCTCCGAGCCGACGAGGATTTGCAAGCCATCCTCGCTCAGGAACGTATTCAGGATTTCGATGAGTTTCTCTTTCTCCTGAAGCGCGAGAAACGTGCGGCGCAGCGCATTCGCATCCGCAAACTCCGGCTTGGTCAGGATCGACGCCGCCCCTTCGACGAACAGCTCGTGCTCGACGGGAGCGACATCATTCACCGCTTCGATTCCGAGGGTGATGGTCTTCTGCAGCATCTGATCGTGCAGGGCGCGCTCGTCCTCCGTCATGCGGATGAGGCGGCGGCGGATCGCATCGAGAGTCATCCCGGCGAACTCGAGCGTGATGTAGCGGCCGATCTTCTCGAGCTCTTCGCGGGAGAACGTCTGACGCGTATCGATGAGGCGATTCACGACGACGCCGTTCGTGCCGACGATCACGCACATGATCCGCATCTCGGAGATGAGGACGAAGTCCATGCTGCGTATCGCGAACTGCAGCAAGGTCGGCATGAAGACGACACCGATCTGGTCGCTGAGCTTCGAGATGACGCTGGAGGCGAGGTGGAGGATTTGCTCGATCTCGCCGGCATTCGCGACTTCGCCATCGATGGTCTCGCGCTCGCGCTGCGAGATGACACGCGATCGCATCAGGTGATTGATGAAGAATCGATAGCCGCGGTCGGTGGGCACGCGACCTGCGGAGGTGTGCGGCTGTGCGAGGTAGCCGAGATCCTCGAGGTCGGCCATGACGTTGCGCAGGCTGGCCGGAGACAGCTGGAACTGCCCGCATTTCGAGAGCGAGCGCGAGCTGATCGGCTCGCCCGTGGCTACGTGCTGCAGAATGATTTCCCGCAGGACGTCACGCGCACGGCTGTCGAGCTCGTCGCCTCCGATGTCGAGTTTCTGTACCATCCCTTTGTTTCGCGCTTCTGCTACCGCAGTTAGCACTCTCACAGCGAGAGTGTCAAGATCAACGAACGGCGGATGACGATGATTTCACGACAGTTAGCCCGCTCGGCCGTAATGCTCCTGCTCGCCATGACCGCCGCGGGCGAGACGATCGACCGCATTGCGGCTGTGATCGACCGGCAGGTCATCACGCTCAGCGAAGTGAATCAGATGGTCGCGCTTCGCTTTTTCCCTCGCGGGAAGAATCGCGACGAGAGCGAGTATCGCCACGATGTGCTCGAAGCGTTGATCGCGCAGGCACTGCGCTATCGCGACGTCGAGCGATTCGGCGCGCAGGACATTCCGAAGGACTCGATCGAAGCGCGCTACAACGAGATGGCGTCACGATTCGCGTCACCATCGGCATTCGGCATGACGATGGCGTCGGTCGAACTGACCCCGGATGAAGTGCGCGCGCTCGTGAAACGGCAGTTACAGGTCGAAGCGTATGTCCAGGAGCGCTTCTCGCCGCTCGTCTTCATCTCGAACGAAGAGATCGAGACGTACTACCGCGGTCCCTGGTCAGAGCAGCGCCGCCAGCGGGGGCTCGCGCTTCCGCCGCTGGCCCAGGTGCGCGACGAGATTCGCGCACTGCTGAAGTCGGAGCGGCTGCAGACCGAGATCGACAAGTGGACGGCGCAGTTGCGCGCAAGGGCGAACGTCGACGTGTACGCGTGGAAGTGACTGCGCGAAGCAACGTCCCTCATCCGCCCCTTCGGGGCACCTTCTCCCCCTTGACCGGGGAGAAGGAACTGCTCGTGTGGTACAACCGGATCGTTCTGCCGATCCTCTCGAATGGCTGCTGGGTGAGCCACGTGTACGCACGCGGATCGCGTACCTGTGCCGGGATGATCAGCGACTCGCTCACTGCATACCATCCTGGCGCGCCGTGCAGCGGATCGATCTCGTGCACCGGCGGCATCCCGATACGCTTCATGTCGACGGTGCCGAAGATCGCAACGCCGATCTCCTGGATTCCTTTCGCGCGGCACGCATCGCGGAGGCGCACGACATCCTGTCCCCAATCGAAGTTGCTGTCGAGGACCACACGCTCCGGATGCGTTCCCGCGAAGGCGTTCATCCACGGCAGATAATCCGGATGCGCGATGAATGAGCCGGCAATCAGCCACGCATACCACGGCACGGCCCAGCGAATCCGCAACGCTCCGGCGGCGAGAATCGAAAGCGGCACATAGATCGGCATGATGTGCCGCACTCCGAGGTCGGCCCTGCTCAACATCGCCACGGCGAGGATCGCGATCACCATCACTGTCAATGCAAGGTGCTCACGCTTTCGCATTGCGATTGCCGCGAGCAGCAATACCGGAATCGGCGTTTTCACCGCGAGCACCACCGGGAAGTAGTACCACCAGCCCCTGTGTCGCACTTCGCCGAGCAGATACGCGTCCTGTCCTCCGGCGCTCAGTTCGAGCACGCGGAAGACGCCGAGCAGAAACCGCGGACCCGCGTGCGCATGGAAGTAGAACGCATAGATGATCGCGAGCGCGAACGCACTGGCGGCGATTGCGGAGCGGATCGGCATGCGGCGGCGATCCGTCATCAATGCCACTGCACCGATCACGAACCAGAATGCAAAGGTGAATTTCGTCAAGAAAACGAACGCGATCGCGGCGCCGAGCAGGAGAGTGCGACGCCAATCCTGACGATCGAGCCAGCGGACGAACGCATAGAGCGCGAGCGCCACCGCCCCCGTGCCCGCAACGTCCGGCGTCGCGAGTCCGCCGTGGGCGAGAATCACCGGCAGCATCGCGAAGATCAGCGCAGCGAGAACACCGTTGACTCCAAGCTCGCCCGCGAGCAGCGCCGTGCTCACGATCGCCATGACGACGAAGAGGAGATTGCCTCTGCGCGACAGAGCGACCCCGCGCATGAAATCGCCAGCCGACTCATAAACCTGCCCGATACGCTCGATGCCGTCCGAGGACGCCGGATGCGCATGCCGTAGCGGCCAGGCAAAGACCGCCCGCGCGAGCGGCGGGTTCTCGAAACCCGTCCGGTAGTGATGTTCCGCGATGTACTCGAAGCCGGCGGCCACATGCAGCGGCTCGTCGTACGTCGGGCTGAACACATCGTGCGTGAGCGCGATCCGCACGACCGCCACCACGCAGATGAGAAGCAGCCAGCTTCTACTCCACCAGGGCGAGGAATTCATCTTCCGTCAACACTGGCACACCCAACGACTTCGCCTTTTCGAGTTTCGAGCCAGCCGACTCGCCCGCCACGAGATATGACGTCTTCGACGACACGGAGCCCGATGCCTTGCCCCCCTCCCGCTCGATGATCTTGTGAATCTCGTCGCGCGAGAAGCGCTGCAGCGTTCCCGTAACCACCACGGACTTCCCTGCGAGGCGATTGCCTGTCGCCGTAGCGACATGCGTGGGCGCGAGGCCGAGCTGTTTCATTTTCTCGATGCGCTCGCGATTTGCCGGCACGGAGAAGTAGAACGTAATCGACTCGGCCAGCTTCGGCCCGACCTCGTTCACCAGCAGCAACTCTTCGACCGTCGCATTCATCAAGGCCTCGAGCGACTGGAAGCGATCGGCGAGCACCTTCGCCGCGCGCTCGCCGACGAAGCGGATGCCCAGCGCGAAGATCAAACGCGACAGCTCTTTGGTCTTCGACTGCTCGATGTTGTCGATCAGTTTCTTCGCCGACTTCTGTCCCTTTCGCTCGAGCGCCGCAACTTTGTCTTCCGTCAGCTGGTAGATCGACGCGTAGTCGTGAACGAGCCCGGCCGCGATCATCGCGGTGACCGTCTCTTCGCCGAGGCCTTCGATGTCCATCGCTTTGCGGCTGCCGAAGTGCGTAATCGACTGCAGCACGATGTCAGGGCACGAAAGATTGATGCAGCGGATTGCGACTTCACCCTCGAAGCGATGCAGCGGCTCGCCGCAGGTCGGGCAATGTGCCGGAGGAACGACCGATTCCGAGCCCGGCGCGTGTTCGAGGACTTCGACGACTTTCGGGATGATGTCGCCGCCCTTCTCCACGGTGATCGTGTCGCCAACGCGCACGTCCTTGCGCGCGAGCTCGTCGAAGTTGTGCAGCGAAGCGTTCGTGACCTTCGTTCCAGCCAGCGGCACTTCGTCGAACTGTGCTACGGGCGTGACTGCCCCCGTGCGTCCCACATAGTACCGAATCGCTCTCACGACGGTCTTCGCTGCCTCGGGTGGATACTTGAAGGCAACGGCCCAGCGCGGAAACTTTGACGTCGTACCGAGCTCGAGCTGGTCCTCGCGCTGGTTCACTTTCACGACGATGCCGTCGATCTCGAAGTGGAGATCGTGGCGCTTCGCGTGCCACTCCTCGATGAAGGCGATGACGCCATCGATCGAAGGCGCAACGCAGCGTTGGGGATTGAGCGGCAGTCCGAGGTCCTGCAGCAGTTCGTAGGCGTGTGACTGCGACTCGATCTCGAGCTCGCCCGCCCGCACCAGGTGATAGAGGTAGGCGCTGAGACGCTTCTGCGCGGCCTGCTTCGAATCTTTCTGACGGAGCGCGCCGGCAGCGGCGTTGCGGGGATTCGCGAGCGTTTCCTCGCCTGCTTCCTCCAGCTGTTCGTTGTATTTCGCGAAGTCGGACTTGGCGATGTAGATCTCGCCGCGCACTTCGAGGCGGTCGAACTTCGGCTCGATCTTCAGCGGCAGCGCCCGCACGGTGCGGACGTTGGACGTGACATCGTCGCCGCGCACGCCGTCGCCGCGTGTCGCGCCGCGCACGAGCAGCCCGTTCTCGTAGAGGAGATCGATCGAAACACCGTCGATCTTCAGCTCTGCCTCGTATTCGACGGTGTCGCGGCCGAGGCCGCGGCGAACGCGGCCATCCCATTCATGGAGCTCGTCGATCGAGTAGGCGTTCTCGATGGAGAGCATTGGCGGATCGTGGACGACCGTTTTGAACTCGCCGACCGGCTCGCCCCCCACACGCTTCGAAGGCGAATTCGGATCGTCGAGCTCCGGATGTTCCGCCTCCAGCGCCTGCAGGCGGCGCATCATCTGATCGAAGTCGTAGTCGCTGATCTCCGGCGAGGCCTCCGTGTAATAGAGGCGGTTGTGCCGTTCGAGCTCGGTGCGGAGGTGTTCGATTTCCTGTCTTGGAGTCATGGTGTGCAGGCAGCAGACAGCAGGCTGCAGACAGCAGGCAGCAGGATCACGCCCCCCTGCTGTCTGCTGCCTGCTGTCCGCTGCCTAAGGAAAGATATCGCGATCTTTCCACGATCTTCTCCACGAACCCGCGCGCGAACAGCCGCTCGTCCATCATCGTCAAAAACTCGCGCCTCCCTTTGACCAGATTCAGATTCAGCGCGACGAAACGCATGCCGCGCGTCGTGTCGTAGTAGACGATCAGGCGATCACCCCCGATCATCTGCTCGGTGCCGGTGATGTCGCTCCAACGGAAGGTCTTCTCGCGAAGTTGGTGCAGGGGGCGCAATGTCAAACGTTCATCTCCTGCGACCGCGATCGGCCATCGCGTACCGAGCCACACCTTGAGTCCGCCGATCCAAAGCGTACCGACATAGACCCAGACGAAACGCTCCCCCATCCACCCATAGCGCGACGAGGGGACAAGGGCACGTGCCAGCAGAATCGTGATGGTAACGAGCGCCGCGACAAGGACGATCGACAGCCCCGCTCGCCGGACCCATGGACGGAAGGGAAAGGCGGTTATCTCAGCCATTGCCTGACGCTCTCCGTTCCCGTACTCTCTCCCCAAGAATTTCGCTGACTGCAACTAGACAACTATGAACGTTACAAAGCTGGATGGGACCGGCCGGCGTATTCTCGTCATCGACGACGATCTCGCGATTCGCGTTCTGCTGCAGGCAGTCCTTCGCCGCATGAATTTCGACGTTGGCCTCGCAGAGGATGGAGCGGTCGGCCTGGAGAAGATTCAGGCTGATGGGAAATTCGATCTGGTACTGCTCGATCTCATGATGCCTCGGCTGAATGGCTACGAGTTCATCGAACGAATCGGCAAGCTCCCCGTTCAGCGCCCGCACATCATCGTCTTCACCGCCGCGGGAAAGCGCGGCGTCGACAAGATTCCGCCCGACTCGATCTGCGCGTCGATCCTCAAGCCCTTCGACCTCGAGAAGTTCATCGAGTTGATCGACGACTGCCTCGGCAAGGAAATGCCGCACTAGAGAGCCTCTCATCGCACCTCGAAAACGAGGATCGAGCGTCCAATCATCGTCACAAAGCGCGCACGCGAACGCGCGAGGTACTGCGCGTAGTTCATCCCATACCGCGGTGAGAACGACAATCGATAGAGGTGCCGGCTGACTGCGAAATAGCCGGGCGGAAGGGGTTGCGGGCGCGGCGCCTGCCACGTCTCGCAATCGGGAATGTAGTACCGGGGCACCGCGCCACCGAAGTAATCGAGCCGGAGATGAGCAACGTGATTCGCGCTCGTCCAGGCTGCGAGGCGCTTGAGGTCCTGTCCCCAGTCCAGATTCGAATCGACCAGATATTCGTCCGCGTGCGCTCTCGGGATCAGCTCGTTGAAAAACGCGAGATGGTATGGATACGCGAGGGCGCTGCTCAACGCGAAGAAGGCGATGAGAACGACGCCGCCGCGTTGTACGAGCGGCGCCGAACGATACAGCACGAGGGCGATCGCCGTGTAGAGGAACGGCAGGATCGGAAGCATGTACCGGATGCCGATATCGGTCGTCGCGGTCATCGCTACGGCCAGAAAGGACACGACGAAAAAGAGCGAGACAGCGAGCACGGTCGAGGAGCCCTTGCGTAACATGCGCGCGCCGCAGACGAGCGCGAAGAGCGAGAGCAACGTCCCCGCCAGCGGCATCTTCATGACGAAGGCGGCAGGGAAATACCACCACCAGCCGTTGAACGAGAAGCGGCCCAGAAGGAACATCGGATGGTTGTACGGATAGGCGACCCAGGAGTAGATCGCCGCCACGTGCCGCGGATAAATGGCAAACGGCGCGGTGAGCGAGAGATGCCCGCGCAGCAGCGGCAGGTAGGTCAGCTCGACCACGACGAGCGCTGCGGCGGCCGCGTAAAGGCAGGAGCGCACCGCAGGCTGAATGCGCCGCAACGCGATGAGAGCGATGAACGGCAGCGCCGCGACGAGGAAGAGACCGCTCACCTTCGAGACGAACGCGCATCCTGCAAATGCGCCACCGGAGAGGACCAGCGAAGTCCGCTCGCCGAGCACTCCGGTCATGAAGCACATGACGGCGAGATACGAGAAAAGCGCCACCGCAAGATCGCTCGTGGCGAGATGGCCATGCGCGAGAAGATTAGGACACGAAGCCGAGAGCACCAACGCCGCCAGCGCCGCGACCCGGCTATTCGTCGCGCGATACGTGAAGAAGCAGACGCTCGCGAGCAGCAGCGCGAATAGCGCGATCGTGCTGCAGCGCGCGGCGAAGATCATGGCGTCAGCGTCGTTGACGGAACCAAAGAGCAAGGTCTTTCCGGCGAACCAGCAGTTGCCGATGCCGGAACGCATCGCGTCACCCGTCTCGACAGGAAGCAGGTGGAGCGGAATCGCAGCCAGCAGCCCGGGGAGCGGCGGCTGCTCCGGATAGAAATCAACGAGGCCTGAACGGGTGCGGAGCACACTCGCTGCGATGTGCGCCGGCTCATCGTCGGTCGCACTCTCGTTCCACGCCATGAAAACTTGCGCGACGACCGCAATCAGGATGATCAGCGCCGCGATCCAGCGGAGCTTCATCGAGTCAGTTTCCATTCGATCTGCCGGATGATCCCCAGCAGGATCGTCACCTCGCGCGCGTCGAGATCGGCGCGGCCGGCCATCGCGCGCAAATCGTCGTAGATGCGCGCGGGATTGTTCGCGTGGAGAAAGCCAACCTCGAGCAACAACTCTTCCGCACGTTGATGCATGCGCTCGATGAGCGATGCGGGTGCAAGCTCGCGCGCATCGTCCGCTGGCGTGATCGACGAAAGTTCATAGCAGAAGATCCCCGCGCTCTGCGCGAGATTCATCGTCGGAAAGTCGCGATTCGTCGGCACGACCGCGGTGTGCTGGCAGCTCACGAGCTCGTCGCGCGTCAGGCCGCTGTCCTCACGTCCGAACACGAGCGCGAGCGTTTGCTCGTGGCCGAGGCCGTTTGCGAGCTGGGCAACCTCGCGCGGTGTGAGATCGACCGGCGTCGTGCGCCCGCGCGATGAAGTCGTCGCGACCGTGACATGCGCGTCGCCGATTGCATCCGCCAGCTCCGGCACGAATCGCGCCGCCTCCACCACATCCTCGGCGCCACTCGCCCACCAGCCGGCGAGCGGGTGAAGGTTCGGATGTTCGCCCACGATCCAGAGATCGCCATGGCCGAAGTTCTTCATCACGCGCGCGACCGCGCCGACGTTTCCCGCCTCGCGCGGCTCGACGAGCACCACGCGGATCATCGCGCGAGCCGCCGCAGCGACGCGAGCAGCTCGTCGACGTGCCGCTTCTCGGTGCGCGGATTGATCATCGTCACACGAAGCACTCGCCGCCCCTTCAGCACCGTCGACGTAATCCACGCCTCGCCGCTCCGAATGAGCCTCTCGCGCAGCGCGAGATTCTCCTCTTCGCTGCCGCGATAGCGGAAACAGTAGATGTTGAACTGCGGCTCATGCATCGCCTCGTAGTCGCTCGACTCCACGATGCGGTCATGGAGATAGCGCGTGATGTCGGTGACCCTCTCCAGCGCTTCGCGGAAAGGCTCGGTGCCGAACATCTTCAGCGTGAGCCACAGCTTGATCGCATCCGCGCGCTTCGAGCACTGAATCGTGACCGCGCCGATGTTGTCCAGCTCCCGTTCCGCATGGAAGAGGTACGGCGCATCCGCCTCGAATGCGCGGCGGAGCCACTGTCCGTCGCGCACCAGAATGGCGCCGAGGGAGAGAGGCATCCAGAGCATCTTGTGAGGATCCCAGGAGAACGAATCCGACTGATCGAGACCGCGCACCAGATGCTTCAGCCGATCGCTGAGCAACACCGAAGCGCCGTGCGCCGCATCGACATGGAGCCAAGTGTCCTTCGCGAGCTCACGCGTGCGCTCCAGATCGTCGAACGCTCCGGTGGCCGTCGAGCCGGAAGTCGCAACGACCGCCAGCACGCTCGCGCCATGATCGCGAAGCGCGCGTTCGAGCGCGTCGAGATGCATCCGGTGGTGATGATCGGTCTCGATCTTGACGACCTGCTCGATGCCCATGATCGACGCCGCGCGTGCCACGGAGTAGTGCGTGTCCGCGGATGCGAGGATGACCGCCGCACCATCGCCACCGCGCGCCCGCCAGCGTGCACGCGCCGCGAGAAGTCCGGTGAGGTTCGCAGCAGAGCCGCCTGAGACCGCGGTTCCGAGCGCCTCCGCCGGATAGCCCGCAAGATTTGCGAGCCAGCGCAGCATCTCCTGTTCCACGACGGTTCCCACCGGACTCATCTCCCACACCGCCGTCGACTGATTCA